>Ga0098034_1000139_pt1 | contig 35905 bp, 44 predicted proteins | sample 2_EtaG_FD_77062 | JGI IMG/M metagenome (GOLD analysis project Ga0098034, IMG submission 77062) | Marine viral communities from the Subarctic Pacific Ocean - 2_ETSP_OMZ_AT15125 metaG | ecosystem: Environmental > Aquatic > Marine > Oceanic | place: Pacific Ocean | collected 2015-01-07
AGAAGTCTTGGGAGATGATGGAGGCAAACCTGTTGACACCTACTACAAAGGAGTAGGAGGTTTCACATGGCAGAACGACATCCGCCCGACGAAGGCATGGTCAGCGGGGCCACCCATGGCCCGAAGAAGCTTCTGGACACCCAGCCCCGCTCTGCGGGGGGCAGGCGAGCCAGCGGCTCCCATCTGGATCCTGAGCCCGTAGCCCGAACGCCCCGAGCGTCCAGGCACACGCCAGGCTCAGGCAAGCACATCCAGCCCAGCTTTCCGTCCGACCGTGGCCCGCAAGGTGACCACCTTGCGAACTGGAACGAGTCTGACACCGTCGAGCCAGTAGCGACCCGCAAGGGTTCGCCTGCCGACACAAGTTCACCCCTCTAACGGGGGGCGACCCACCCTCAGTCATAGCTGTTGGTGGTGATCCTAAAGAGAGGAGAAATAACTATGCCCTCAAGACCAAACATCGCTTCGGCGCTCCCGTTCAATCGGGTTCACGACCTGGGATATATGACGGTCATCACCGATGACTTTCTGTACGGCGACCTTGTCGGTGACGATACTGCCGTTCTCGGTGGCCTCGGTGCCGCAGGTTGGCTGGTCACTGACGTAGTCGGCAGCGCCGACTCCGACATCGACCTGATCTCAGGTTCAGCGACTTTGAAGAACCACCCTGGCATCATCCGTCTGAACACGGGTCCATCGTCCCCTCAGGCCAATGATGAATCCTCGTTGTCTCTGCAGAATCTCAACGGTCTCGTCCTTCCCGACGTGACCGATGGTGATCGTGCAGCGGCCGAGTACATCTACATGGTGACCTGGGTGCTATTCCCGACAGAGATCACGAACCATGAGTTCAACTTCGGGCTGTTCGATGCCGCTGATGCGGCTGGACGTGCAGTCAACGGTGTCTCTGCCGAATTCGATCAGTCCGCTGATCTCGAATGGAATCTGGTTGTCACGGACGGCTCTTCGTCCTCGGCTTTCCCAGGCTCCCTCGTAGTCGCCGCAGATACATGGCAGAAGATCGAGCTGTTCGCATCTGAGGATCATTGCGCCCTTTGGGTCAACAATGAGTTTCAGGCGCAGACGGACGTCAAGACGAACATTCCTGACGATGAGCCGCTCTTCCCCGTGTACAAGGTTGCGACTGAGGCTGCAGGCGAAGAGGAAGTGCACATTGATGCCTTCCAGGCCCGCATCCCCGTAACCCGCTAACCGAAGAGAACCGAAGCTGATACTCGAGTAAAGTCTTACGCAGCCAGCACCCCCCCCACCCGGGGGGGTGTTGACGTTTGCCCATACATGACGAGAGGTTCACAAGCCACAAGGAGACCCCATGCCGTTTTACTGCTACGAATGCCAACAGCCCCGTGATATGTGCTCGCCGTTCAACGGCGAGTGCGACGCCGTTGAGGCTGCAGCTGCTGGGTACCGCGCCGAGAAGGCCGCAGGGAAGCACCAGATCCCTGGCTTCAACACCGTGCGGCTCCGCAACGAGAACGAGGCTGGACTCACCCAGCAACAGATGCACCGTGAGACGATCGATGACATGATCCGCACAGGCCGAGAAGAGCAGATAGGAATGAAGAATTAGTGCCCAAGTTCGTCGGATATCCCGATGAGGATCTGACCTCCTCCCAGGCAGGAGAGAAGCTCGTCAAGATCGCCAAGGAGCGACTGGAACATGGCCGCCAATATCGCCAGACTGAACGCGAGAAGGCCTGGCTGCGATCTGAGGCGCAATTCGAAGGCAAGCATTGGACGGGCGGCGACGGGGTCGCCGACCCCTCCGCAGATCTCGTCACGGTCAACATCAGCTTCTCGACCGTCACCACGATCGTCCCGTACGTCACAGGATCCGACCCTCGATTCCTGGTCGAGCCGTACTCCACCGATGCCACCGTCGGAAAGGCTCGGGCTCAGGCCGCCTGGCTGAACCGCTACTGGCGCACCACCGACAGCGGCGCACGACGGGCCGTTGAGCAATCCACCCTCGATCATCTCATTTACGGAGACGGCTATGGCAAGGTCAACCACGCCCTCACAGGCGAGGAGGGCGTCGAGCGCACCGACATTTCTGTGGAGAGGCTCTCCCCGTGGGATGTGTGGCTCGATCCATTTTCTGATGGCCTCTACAACGCCCGCTGGGTCTGCCAGCGGATCCGCACCACCTTCGGGGAGTTGGAGGCTGACCCCTCCTATTCCAACCTGGCCGACCTGGAGTTGGGGCTGAACACTGCCAAGGATGGCAGTGAGCGGTCTGTCAAGGACCGTGCCAAAGATGTTACGGCGGCAGAGGGGGACAAGGCGTACTCCTGGGTCGAAATTTACGAGTACTGGGATCTGGTCAGCAACGAAATGATCGTCTTCTCGACTTCTGCAGATTTGCCGCTGAAGGTCATCTCAGAAACGAAATGCCCGATTGTGACTCTTGAGAACAATCTGCTGCCCAACAGCCCGTACCACATGGGCGACCTCGAACAGATCTACTCGCTCCAGATGGAACTCAACAAGTCCCGTTCCCAGATGATCACCCATCGTCGGCGCAACATCACGAAGTTCGTCATCCGTGAGGATGCTTGGAACGCTCAAGCGGAGGCGGCCCTCACCTCTGAGGTTATCGGTGAGGTGGCCAAGATCAAGTCCAGCGAACCGCTGGGATCAATCTTTGCCACCATCGCCCCGTCAGGGCTGTCAGCCGACGCCTACAACGTGTCCGATCTGATTGAACGGGATGTGAATGCCATCACTGGCGTGAACGAGTATCTGCGTGGCGTAGCCCCGCAGATACGCAAGACGGCCACAGAGGCATCAATCATCGAGGGGGCTTCGAATATCAAGGCTGCTCACAAGCTGGCTCGGGTCGAGACCTTCGTTCGGGATCTGGGAACCACAGTCCTCGCCGTCGGGGCCGACATGTTCCCGATCACCGCAGCCAACGAGGAGGAGCTGTTCATTACAGGCAAGGACGCTGAGGTGCTGAACAAGGCCGAGCAGGCCGATCGTGTCAAGGGCATTGCTGAGAGGGGTATCGGTGAAGTGGAACCCGCTCAGCTCTCAGACATCGTTTCCAAGGAAGTGCAGGGGTCGGACATCTACGGGGATGCCACGGTGAACGTCAGTGCGATGTTCGGTGGCGTCTACCAGGTCGAGGTCGTGCAGAACTCGACCGAGCTACGGAACCCCATCTTCAAGGAGCAGAAGTACCGCGAGATGGCTCAGCAGCTCACCGCTGCTGTGCCGCAGCTTATGGAGCTGGGCGTCACCATCAATCTCCAGAAGGCGTACGAGCTGTGGTTCGAAGCTGCAGGCATCCAAGACGTGGACGACATGTTCTCACCAGCTCAGAATCCAGCGGCAGGGTTCCCAGCGCAGGCCCAGCCCGGGCCTGTCGAGCAGCCAGGTGTCCTGCAGGGGCCAGGGCTTCCCAACCTGGATGCAATCGGCGCTCCGAGCGATCTGCTCACCGCTGAGAATACGGGTGCTCTGCCATCCGTTCCCAGTTGACATTCCCTCCTTCTGTAATGAGGAACCCAGATCGGGTTCCAAGGAGGTACAACATTGCCAGACGACTCAGCTCTGTCACTAGAGGATGCCTTCGCCCAGGCCGTTGAAGCGGAGGGGGGCCAGACAAGCTCCCCCGAAGTGAACGCAGACATGTCATCTGCGGGATCAGAAGCCCAGACGGACGGTGAACAAGCAGCCTCATCCGATCGGGATGAACAAGCGCCAGCCAGTGAACTCGACGATCTCCTCACCAACCTTGATGGTGGTGAGCAGTCCGCTGGTCTCGAACTCGGCTCTGCCGAGTGGTGGGACCAGCAGGTTGAGATTCTCGTCGATGGTGTCACCACCGACATCTCTTTGAAGGAGATGCGGGACGGCACAATGATGCGTGCCGACTACACGAGAAAGACTCAGGAACTCGCCCGAGAGCGACAACTGAACACGGAAGCTGCCACCTTCTACACCGAATTCCGAGAAGACCCTCTGGGGTTTTCGAAGTACCTGGCTGCGAAGGCGGAGATCATCCCCCAGGATGGGACGATCCCCGACAAAGGGCTGAAGCTCTTTACGGAAGCGGACGTGGAGGAACGTGTCCAGTCGCGTTTAGAAGAAGCTCTCGACAAGCACCCTGATGTGGTAGCAGCAAGGAAGAGTGACTCGGCCAATGCGGTCACCAGGGTCTTCGCCGACCTGGAGCAGAAGTACGGGAGTCGTCTCAGCGACGAGAACCGCAACCTCGTGCTCCAGCATGCGAAGAAGACTGGGACCACAGACGTTGAGGTCGCATTCGAATCGCTGCTACTCCGTGCCAGTCAGCAAGCTCAGATGAGGGCAGAGGCGGCCAAGACCTCGACCACCAAACAGGGAGGATCCCCGACTGGGGAGACACCCTTCGAGGAACGGATCGAGTCTGTCGAGGACGCTTTCAATTTCGCCCTCAGAACACTAGAGGCTCCTGTCGGCTCCTAGTGGTGGAATCTAAGACAGCGTGCGGGAGGTGAAACAACCTACATGCCGAACTCAACTTTTGGCACTGACGGTCTTCTGGCCACGACGCTGAAGGCGTACCGTACGACGCTTGCGGACAACATCTTCACGTCCAAGATCCTGCTTTGGATCTTGAACGCCGCTGGTTCTATCGAGAACCAGGACGGAGGCGACAAGATCGTTCAGCCACTCATGTACGCCCAGGCACCCAACAAGGGTTCTTATTCAGGATCCGACGTGTTCTCAACTGCGGACAATACGGGTATCTCGGCTGCTGAGTTCCCATGGCGACAGTACTACGGCCTGTTCTCGATCGAGGGGCTAGAGCGTGCGAAGAACCAGGGCAAACCTGCCCTGCTCAAGCTGCTCCAAACCCGTCTGATGCAACTGGAGATGACCATCTCCGAGCAGATGGAGACCATGCTGTGGGGCGACGGTTCTGGCAACGGTCAGAAGGACTTCTACGGACTTCAGACCATCGTTGATTCCTCCGACCCCTCTTGGGGGGATTTCGGAGGAATCGATCGAACTGCCTCGACTGGCGCATACTGGCGTGCGAAGGAGACCGCCCTCGGCGGCGCTCTGACGCTCGCAGCCATGTCCACGATGTACAACAACGTCTCGGAAGGGAATGACCACCCGTCGAACATCCTCACGGATCAAGACGAGTACGAAGCCTACGAGGCGCTCGTTGCGGCGAAGTTGCAGGTAGAAGACACCAAGATGGGAGATGCTGGTTTCCAGAATCTCATGTTCAAGGGTGCGCCAATCGCGTTCTCTGCGAACTGTCCAGACGGGGACGTCTACTTCCTCAACATGCAATACATCAAGCTGACGAAGCTCTCCAACGTGTGGTTCTCACCGTCGGAGTTGCAGCAGCCCACGAACCAGGATGTGTTCTACCAGCACTTGCTGTGCTACGGGAACCTGAATGCGACGAACTGCGCCCGTCAGGGGAAGATCACTGGAGCAACCTAAGACACAGGCTCGGCGGAGCCGATGGGCGACCTAGGGTCGTATTCCGCCACATACATCCCACGTTGGGGAACGTAGCAGCCTCCAAAGCTGTAAGACAGGGTTCGACTCCTTGGGGATGTGCGATGAGAGAAACAAGACGAGCGCATTCAGGCCACCCTGGCACCCGCCTTGCCGACGGCGGCAAGCGGGCTGCTGGCACTGGTGGGGACCGCACCCGGGCGGTCACCCCCGTACGGGAGTTCGCCCCGACCGTGTGCATGAATCTGACGAAGAAGGGGGAAAGCTGCAGCGCCCCGCTCAAGAGGGGTTTCAACTCCTGCGTCCACCACCCTGATGACGACAGCTCTTAGCGCTCTCCGCACCTTCGTTCGCAACCAGACTCTGGTCGAGAGCGACGATGTGTCGGATGCGAACCTCAACACGATGATCAATGGCGGCCTCAACGAACTGAGCCTCATGTTTGACTGGCCATTCCTGCAGGCAGAGGGCACGGTGACCACCGTGGCCGGCCAGATCAACTACTCCCTGCCATCCAACTTTCGCAAGATGTTCGTTGTCCGTGACGAGGATAGGCGGGCCACCCTGACCCGCCTCACCTTCCAGCAGGCACTGAACCGCTGGGGTGGAGATCCGCCGACAGGAGGGGACGCCTCCTGGTACTACCTGTGGAACGATGACATCTGCCTGGTTCCAATCCCGTCGGATGCGGAGTCGGCCGAGTACCGCCTGTACTACCAGAAGGGCATCACTGAGCTGGCATCGGATGCCGACATCCCCGAATTTGCATCCGAGTTCCACCTCATCTCGGCTCACTACGCCATCGCTCGAGTGTGGGAACATCAGGAGGATTTCCCGAAGTCGGATTCTGCGGACCAGAAGTTCATTGCTGCTGCTGAGAGGATGGCGCGGTACTACCACCAGCGAGCTGACCTCAGTCCGCTGATCTTCGGTGACGGGATCCGTCCCAGCATGTTCGCCAACAACAACATGCCGTTCCTTGACGACGCCACCTAATGGCTGTAAAGACGCCAATCGGGCGCATCCCCCTCCCAGGCTGGGCGCTGGGCCTCAACCGTGATGCCGACCCGTTTCTTCTCGAAGCAGAGGAGTCCCCTGATGCTCTCAATGTCGATTTTGGATATCGGGGGTCGGTCAAGAAGCGCAAAGGCTATGCCGCCTGGTCTGAAGATGCTGGTCTGGTCGACTCGCCACGGGCGATGCTCCGCTGGAAGACCGTCCTTGGAAATGAGCATCTCTTCTATGTCGCCGATGACGGCACGGTGCTGGGCGGAACTTCCGCCCCGCTGACCGACTCCACCCAGGATGTCGGTTCCTGGTCGCTGAACGAGGAGTACAGGGTGGGGATCGCCTCCCTGAACGACGTGGTCTATTTCACTGCTCTGGGCACGACCAGCATCCCCGCCTACGACGGTTCCTCCTGGTCGGCAATCACCGCCACAGCGTTTGACGGCACCTCTGCCAGGTTCCCGAAAGCGCAGCACCTCGTGCTGCACCATGACCGCATTTTCGCTGGCAACGTCAAAGCCTCAGGGGGCACCAGATACGCCTCCAGGGTCCATTGGTCGGACGCTCTTGACGCTGAGACCTGGACGGCATCCTCGTACATCGATTTTGATCCTGATGATGGGCAGCAGATCACAGCGATGCACCCCTTCGGGGAGCATCTGGTCATCTTCAAAGACCACCGCCTGCAACTCCTCACGGGCAAGTCAGAGGATTCGTTCGCCAGGTACAACCTGGACTCGGAGATTGGTACTACCAGCCCAGGCACAGTGGTGCCGTACTCCACAATGCTGTACTTCTTCGATCCATCCACGGGGGTTCATCGGTTCGACGGGGCGTCGATCCACCCGATCGATGCCCAGCTCAATCTCTACATCCTTGATGGCCAGAACCGTGACTACACCCACAAGAACTACGCCTATATCCATGAGGGGCGCTACTACTTGAACATCTGCTGGGGGTCCGATGCGTTCCCGTCCCGCACCTTCATCCTCAATCTGGAGACGGGGGCTTGGGGCGAGTACGACTACGGGGTGTACGCCTCGGCGGTGTTCGGCAACGCCCTGCTGGGTGGCGGCCCAAGGGACGCCTCGGGCATCTACACCTTGCAGTCGGGTCTCAACGATGACGCTGCAGCGATCGTCGCTTACTTCAAGACGGCCTGGATGAGTCCTGATGATTCGCCTTCGGCGAAGCATCGGCTGATGCGGCTCGATTCGATATGGAAGTCAATCGGGGACCACGACATCACGGTGAACATGTTCCGCGACTGGTCGAACTCGTCGGCCCTGTACACCCAGGAGATCGACACTGATCCTGGGGCTGCAGGCTGGGGGGTCGGGGAGTGGGGTTCGATGCTGTGGGGCGCTCCTAAGTCGGAGGTCTATTCGAAGACGACGGGTTGGGGAAATTCTCGTTGGCAGTCAGTGCAGTTCGAGGCTCGTTCGACAGCGGTAGCCGCCGACTGGCGGCTGAATGGCTTCACGATCATCTACAGCTCGCTGGGTCGTGTGAGGGGGGAGGCGTAGTTGACATTGTCGACTATGAGATGAAATGGCAACCCCTTCAGTAACGAACACGTTTGCAAACTCGACTACGGCCGACGCCACTGAGGTCAATGCCAACTTCGCTGACCTGGTGACATTCCTCACCAACAGCGTGGTGCATGTGGATGGTGCGAGGGCGATGACGGCTGCGCTGGTGCTGCATGCTTCGGGCATCACTTTCCCGTCTTTGACGATTGTGGATGCTTTGGATGAGGACACCTTGTCGTCGGATTCTGCGACTGCTGTAGCCACCCAGCAGTCGATTAAGGCGTATGTCGATGCGGCAGCAGCGGCCATCACCATAGGTTCAGACACTGACACCTCTACCCGAACCACCACTTCTGATGCCTATGTTGCGCTGACAGGGGCACCTGCAGTGACGATCACGACGGGCACTACGGCACTGGCAATGTGGAGCGCCGAGATGTCGAATGACACGGCAGGGTCTTCAACTCACCAGTGCCCTGCCGTTTCAAGTGCTACTACGGTGGCGGCGACTGATCAGTACGCCACCTGGTATGAATCTTCGGCGGCAAGTGATGCTACCCACCAGTTCCACGCACATCTCTTTGAGGGGCTGACGGGTGGATCGAATGTGTTCACAATCAATTCTCGCAGGGGAAACGCTGCTGGCACTTCTACATTAAAACGTCAGAACCTGTATGTGGTTCAGTGGTCCGCATAGTGTTGACATTCTCGTTTAAGAGGCGATATGACTCTCGGTAACAGTAACCAATCTCGCAGACGGGTAGTCGGTGGATCCCTCGACACTTCGGAGCTGACCCAGGATCAGGTTGGGGCGATGTTCTCGGACAACACTGAGACATTCATCGCTGCGACCTACCAGGATGGTGACGGGACGATCGACCTGGTCGTGCCTGTCCTCGACGAGGATAATTTGGTTTCGGATTCGGCCACTGATCTGGCCACCCAGCAGTCGATCAAAGCGTATGTGGACGGTCAGAATCATGGTGGCGGCACCACCGTGACAACAGGGACGGATACTGGCGGTGCCGACTCCACAGCGTCAGGGTCATACGCTGAATTGACCAACGCACCTTCGGTGTCTATTGCCACAGGCACCACTTGTCTAGTCCTCTGGGCGCAGCAGATGAGCAGCGACACCACAGGGGGAGAAACGCTTTCCTCCATCGACGTCTCGGGAGACACTACCGTCGCCCCCTCGGACGACTATCCGCTGTGGTACGAGTCGGGTGCGGCCAACGACGCCGCACGGATCACGGCATACCACTGGTTCACGGGGTTGACTGAGGGAACTAATGTGTTCACCATTCACACCCGAACGGGAGGTTCGGGTACCTCGACCCTCAACCGCCAGGAACTGACCGTCTTCAACTTCGCCTAATGGCTCAGCGCAAGTTCTACTTCCCGATCAAGATGGTCGCCTCCTCTCTCGAGAGACTCGTGACGGCCCTCTCCCGCAACAACATTGCACTCGAAGAGCATCTCAACACGTCGGTCATCTCGGCAGATCACATGGCGATGGACATCTACGACCCAGCACCTTCACGTTCCTCTGAGTCGAACATGCATGGTGGGATCCTGTCTCTCGACACAGGGTCAGCTCTCGATTCTGCGCCAACCGATATCACTGTGACTGTGGGGATTGGGAAGCTGATGATCGTCGTCAACGCAGGGTCGGACCTTGCGGGAACGATCACGGTGACGGGCACCACTGTGGACCGTGTCAGCGGTGTAGAAACGGGATCAGATACAGACGTGCTCACCATCGATGCGGTGACTACTGACGACTCCACCACTGATGCGAATGGGAATGTGGTGCATGTCTTTACGGACGCTTACTACACCACGAAGTGGTTCACTGGGACGGTCGTCCTATCCACCACAAACCTCACCCTCACCGATGTGGATACCTATCATGTGTCGTTCGAGCAGTGGAACGATCAGGCGAACTTCACAATCCGCACTTTCGATGTGAACCTGCTGGCCACCCATGTGGCAGCAGAGTTCGACGCCTACCTGTATGCGGTGACAGCCAAGGGGGATAAATGCACTGTGACCAACCTTGCGGGGTTGCATGTCGGAGCTGTCGGATCAACCGCTTTGGCAAACAGGTACTACAGGTTGAGACGGGGGAATCTCAATACTGTTCTGGAGGGGGCAACAGATGGCATGTGGGTCGATATCCACTATGCGAACACTCCTGCCTACATCGAGGACATGACTTGCAAGGTGTGGGCGACAATCCCGTAACTGTTGACATCCGCCCCCATTGGATGAGATGTCATTACTCCGACCCTCCAAAACCTATGTGAAGGTTCCGATGAAGTCTGCTGGAGGTGGTGGTGCCAGGACATTGTCTTCTGCCCAGCAGGCTACAGCTGCTCGCATGCAGGCCCAGGCCGACGACCTTGCCCGCAGGGCTGCTGCGGGGCCGATACTCCGACCCTCCAAAACCTATGTGAAGGTTCCGAAAACCGACCAATGGGGCTACCCCGCCTCATTGTCTTCTGCCCAGCAGGCTACAGCTGCTCGCATGCAGGCTCAGGCCGACGACATCAAGCGTCGGGAGGCTAATCGGGAGGCTAAGGAGCAGCGTCGCCGCCAGGCGGAGACTGCGCGTTTGCAGGGGCTTGCTGATTGGTATGCGTTGCAGGAGGCTAAGGAGCAGCGTCGCCGCCAGGCGGAGACTGCGCGTTTGCAGGGGCTTGCTGATTGGTATGCGTCGCAGCAGAAGAGTGCTGCTGCAGCTACGGGCGGGGGTGTGTCGACAGAAGTGACCGACGAGGAAGAATGGCGGGATCCGCCGCCATCGACGCCGCCGATCATTTTTGATGAACCAGAAAGATTTCCACCTTCCGTCGATGACGGCACCACAGGTGGTGACGCTGTAACTGGAGGTGGAACCACCACTGACGTTTCGGGTCCAGGCCAGTCCTTCCCAGGCACAGGGCCAACCGCCGAAGCGGATGCCTTCCGAGAGGCTCAAACCACCATCGAGGGACTCCAGAACACTGCCCAGCTCCGTGATCTGACCGCCCAGGAGCTACAGATGCTGATCGATGGGATCGCTGCAAGGTACGGCATGACAGGGGCCGAGCTGATGTTGCAAAGGAACCAGCTCGGGGACTACGCCCGTCAGCTGAGTACGCAGCTGGACCGCCAGCGGGAAGCTGCGCTCGGCCAGGCCCAGCGAGGCAGCCTCGAACGGGGTCTGCTCCGTTCAGGTATCCATGCAAAGAAGGTTGGGGGCATCGACACCCAGGTGGCCGAGCAGCGCAATCAGCTGACAGGCCAGCTCCAGACTGGTCTCACTCAACTCGATACGACGGCGGCTCGGTTGGAGGAGCAGAAGCAGTCGGAGATTGCTACGGCCCGTTCCCAGGCTGCAGCTGGCCTGATTCAGTTCGAGGGGGATCAGACCATTCAGGATCTGCTGGCGTTGCTGCCGCCGCCTGTGCGTGTGCCGTCGGGGCCGCTGATGCCAGCGTCCCCGTATTTGCAGAATCCGTTCATCCCGCAGGCACCTGGGTACGCCCAGTTCCAGGGCGGGCCAGGTTCGCCGTCCTACTTCGGTGGTAGCATCGGGGGTATCGGTTCGTGGATTCCCACACCTGGTGGGCAGACGGTTCAGGATGCTGACGACCAGGACGACTTCTTCGATACTGATCCGAATGAGGGTGGTCGTCAGAACCGAACGCAGGAGGAGCAGCTGGCTGCGGAGTATGCGGAACGGCAGCGCCAGCAACAGCAGGCGGCTTTGGCGGAGGCGGTCAAGCTTCTAGGTGGCGGCGGGATCCAGTAATGGGCGACCGCGATCGGCCACGTCGAGGGCAACAGCGCTCACGGCAGATGACCGTAGACGCCACAGATCCAACTCTCTCCCAGCGGACATCCGATGCGCTGGTGAGTGGTCTGAATGCTGTCAGGGCAGCTCAGGCACTGGAGCAGACCACGCAGCTCCCCCAGCTTTATGATCCCAATCTGGGTGGTGGCGTCGGTGGCGTCGGGGGTATGGGTACACGGTGGATGCCCACACCGCAACCGATCACTCCTGGTGTTTCCCCCTCGCAAGCAGGCCAAACGCAGGAGGACTGGCTGCGGAGTATGCGATCCGCCCAGGACAATTACAGCTTCCTCTATGGGGACCAGAGGCCCAGATTCGCCTCAGAGACTGACATAGGGGCAGCGTCTGGGCTCCAGTCAAGGTTTCAGGCACCTCAGCCCACCCAGCAGGGGATAGACTTCGTCAAGGACTACATCTTCTCTTGGATACCTGGCATGTCCCCCGAGCCGACAGGTCAATCATGGCGAGGCGGATCGGGGTACCCCCCGCCACCCACGCTGTCCAGCTTCGATTTCTGGATGGATGACCTCGACCAGCAGATAGCTGGTGTGGAGCAGCAGCGCCAGCAGGCGCTCGAACTCGAAGCGTATTACGCGACCGCTGCCTACGATGCCGAGCTTGCGATCCTCGAACGCAAGATCGGGGAAGTCCAGACGGCGCAGGCGAACAGTGCTGGTGTGTGGGCACAGTGGGAGCAAGGTGCCCAGGACGGCATCATCAAGACGGTTGAGGACACGCAGGCCGCCTACGCCACCTACGTCGATCTGCTCAACCAGGGCTACAGCGATTACGACGCCCTTGTAGAATCGAGATTCGGTGAGTACGAAGCTGAGGTCCGCAACCTGATCCAGGGGTACATGGACATCACCCAGAAGTCCTATCAGGATTTCCAAGACGACCTGCCAGGTATCTGGCAGCCAGCGATTGATGCTGTGCAGCGGGGCGACAGGCTCGCCCTGGGGGCCATCACGAAGAACGCACAGGACGCTCGGGATTCGATCGAGGGGCAGGTGGTGGCATCCACCGATCTGTTCCAGCAGGAAATGGATCGCATCCGTGCCGACAATCCTGCCCTGGCAGACGAGCTACTTGCCGACCTGAGGGAGGACGCCCAGTTCGCCCTCGACAGGGTCGGCACCGAAGAGGTCGGCCAGGCTCAGATTCAGATCATGGCTGGCAACGTCGCCCGAGCTGCAGCGCAGCACGGGCTGGCTTCGGCGATGAGACAGAATGAGCAGGAGCGGGTGTCCACGATCAACGATGCTGCGAGGCAGCGGCACACGCTGGTCACTGCTTCGAATGCTCAGCTGGATGCTATTCTGGAAGAGTCGGGTCTGAGTCGAGCCCAGACGATGGTTCAGGTGGATGCCGACGAGAAGGCCAGGCTCAACGATCTGGATCAGTTCCGCAGAGAGACGAGGGAGGAGTCTGCTCGTGCCGAAGAGGACATGGCGTTCGAGCTGAGTTCGTCGCTGCAGGATCTGATCGACAGGTATGTGGGGGTGCAGACAGCAGCTTCGACCACTGGGAACCGTCTGCAGCTGGAGCAGCTCCTGTCTGACAGTGGTGCTGCCGACTTCAACTCGGCTGATATCGCTACAGGGTTCATGGAGAACTGGCTGTCAGAGCAGGACATCACCCCCAACCAGCAGGCGATCGTGGCGGGGATCATCCTTGACGGGCTGGCCTCAGGCCAGTTCGACACCACAGAAGAGGTGGATGCGTATGCGGAAGCCCAGATGCTCATGGCCGAGATGACCGACAGTAAGGAAGTCGAGACATACGAAGCAGATAGAGGCATCAACTTCGATTCTGCCTACGCGCATAACGACTGGGCCTTCACTGGTGGGTTCGTCAGAAACGGGTTGCAGGCGTACTTGACGGGTGAGAAGAAATTCGCTGAAGATCAGGCAAACTCGAGTGATGACGATGCTCCTGCCTGGCAGTTCGGCGGGGGCACCGACCAGCAGACCAGCTTCGGATATCGTCCCTTCGAGGGAAGCTACAACATCATCTCGCAGTACGGTGCGCCTCGGGCCGATCCTGGCCTCGGAGGAATCCACCACGGGATCGATATCGACACCCCGATGAACACCCCGCTCTTTGCCGTCCAGGCAGGAGAGCTGACCACTTACAGGACGGATACTGGCGGCATCTCCGTCAGGGTTACCACCCCTGACGGATATGTGTTCAAGTACTTGCATCTGGCTGGGAGCATCAAGCCCCAGACGGTGCGGGCTGGCCAGCGCATCGCTGCCTCTGGAAACTCAGGGAAGCTCCATGGGGGAGGAGTCATGCCTCCCCACCTCCACTTCGAGGTTCTCCGCCCCGACGGCAGTGATGACACCAATCCAGCGAGGTACCTCTTAGGATGACGTTCCCTTCAGTAGATCGCGCTTTCGGTGACGGCCCCTTGGGCGACATTGCCCGTGGGTCACGTCGCCGTCGGGCAGCTGGCCGTGGCTTGAGCTTCAGCACCCCTCGGCCGCCAAGCGGGCCGTCCGACGATGCCATCGGCCCGGGTCTCACGGGCCTCCCGAACGACCTCAATTTCGGTCGCAACTTCACAGACGATCAACGAGCCAGGGACCAGTTCAACACCCAGATGAGGAAGTATGACGCTGCGCTCAACCAGCCAGGGCTGTCGGACGAATCCAGAGAGGTCATTCTGAAGATGAAAGAGGATGCTCTGCAGGAGAGCGACTCGCCAGGAACCGCCAGCGGGTTCCTCGGCGCTCTGGGCAACGTGCTGATGTTCCTCGACCGTGGACGCCAGACCGTCCAGCTCGGAATCGCCGACGTCTTCTTCGATAAGAACTCTCTTTTCGGGAAGGACGATCGCCCAGAGATCACCATGGCCGACTACGGATCTGCTCTCTCTGGGGACACTGCTGCACTCCTCGAACGCCTCGGCCCTGAGGTCGTTGGGGAGCACGGCGTGATCTCCACGTCGAGCCTCCTCGATCTGGCGGGTTGGAAACCTGGAGCTGGGTTGATCAACCGTGTCAGCCGTTGGCTGCTGTCGTTCGGTGGGGATGTGGCTACTGACCCGATCACTGCTTTGTCGTTCGGTGGAGCTGGTATGAATGCCACCACCAAGGCGAATGTGGCGAGGGGCGCTCTGGACGATGTTGCTTCTCATGTTGTGGAGAAGCAGGTGGCTCGGGAGTTCGGCACCACCGCCACCAAGGAGGTGTCCTCCTTGGCAGACGAGGCGATCGGTAAGAAGCTCACCATCCTCGCCAAGCGCAACTACGACGATGCCGTCGAAGAGGTGATGACAGACACGAAGCTGTTTGACAACATCGATGATCTTCTCGCAAGAAGCAAGATGCCCGACGATGAACATTTCTCGATCCAGGGCGCGATCATCGACAGTGAGGCTTTCTCTCGGGAGGTGTGGGAGGCCGCAACCCGAAAAGGGATCCACACCCCTGATGAGAAGATGTTCGGACGATTCGTTCCCGTCTCTGAGGCTCAGGGCAAAGAGCGGGTTGCCACCCTGTATGACCGTACGGCTGGCGACGCCTCCCTGCGGCGCTACCACACGATCGATGCTGATTTCGCTGCTCTCCGCACAGTGAAGCGCCCCGAGTTGCTCGGGAAGCGCTCAAGGGTTGGTACCAAAAAGATGCTGCCTGGCTACGCCGTCGGAGGTGTCCGTGTCGGATCGATCTTCGGTGGGCGAGGGTTCACCATTCCTGGCACTCGGGGACTTCTCCGCAAGACGATTACGGAGCCTCTCCTCCGCCCAGGGTGGGAGGCTGCGAAGCGTCTCGGTGGTCCGAAGTTCGCTGCCCGTGTGGCGAAGTGGGGTGTTGAGGGGAAGGGGTTGAGCAAGCTCGGCGGTGACCACTTGTTCAAGAAGGTGGTGAGGAATCAGGGCATCGCTGCGGCGATGATCGAGCGGGATACTGTCATCGCCATCGGCGAACCTTTCCGCCAGATCGACAACACCCTGATGGCCCATGTCGTCAACGTGTCTGAGGCGGTCAACGACTCAGTCACAGATATCACGATTCAGCAGGCCAACCGCCAGGTGACTGCCCTGGTCGAGACTGTGCAGGACAATTGGGATTTGGCGCATGTCCGTGCGCTGTTCGCCGACTCGCCTGTCGAGCTGACTGGCGACGACACGGTGCTGCGGGCGTTGATCGACTACGCAAAGGACAAGCGGGAGATCTATCACGATCTCTTCTCCCAGTACAAGAAGTACAACAGGCGGATTGAGGATCTGGGGATCAACTATGTGCCCCACATGCTGTCGGTCGATGGCGGTGAGGTCGCCGCCATTGTCATGGCAGGCAAACGCCCCCTGTCAGGAGAAGAGGATGTCCTGTTCGGGTTCTTGCAGGAGGTGCTGTCTGGCCGCAGGCCGAAGGGACGGTCCTCGGATGTGGGAGCTGCAGCTTTCGTGAAGGAGCGGACGGTCGGTCGCGGCCGTGTGGTGTCGGGGACGAATGCGATGTCGCTGGCACGGGACGCAGACGACACCAACGCAATGATGTTGCTCGGCACCGACCTCGTCGGCGAGGTCGAGTACGGGAACGTGGAGGCGATCAACCGTGTGATGCGGGAAGCTCTCGAAGTGATCCACGAGGAAAACCCTGGGCTGGGCCTGGGCAAGTACCTGGACGACCCCGAGTTCGGCCTGTTCGAATCTGACGCCTCGATCATCATCGACCGCTACATTTCCGACATGTCACGCTCCATCGAGCTGTTCGCCCTGGCCGATGCTTACGAGAAGGCAGGGGTGCTGTGGCACCGCAAGCCTGGGAACGGATTCAACATCGACATCAAAGACTATGTCGATGAGATCACAGGGTCGCTGTGGCACAAGAAGTACGCAGGGCGGCCGCTGGCCGACCTGGTGCAGCAGATCATCGCTGTCGGTGAGGGCAACCCAATGAAGGGGGCTGTCGAGGAGGTGACCCTGGGGGGCAGCACTGTCAAGCTCCCGAAGGCGATCACGGAGCATCCCGATTTCAAGCAGATCAAGGGACGTCTGACCAAGCAGTACAACGAGGCCAAGGCTCGCAAGGCGGAGTTCGCTCAGCAGCAGGTGGCGACGAAGGATCTGTTGATGAGGCAGTACGGCTTCTCAAGCCACCTGGCTGATGCTCTTGTCTTCGGCAAGATCGGCCAGGTCCGCATGGAGGCCAAGGAGCTGGTCGAGTTGAGTGACGAGATCATGGATGAGGTGTTGCATTTCGTCGACGAGTTCAAGGCCCGCCTCGGGAATGAGATCCCCGACTTCGAGGGCGGGATGAGAAGGATTGAAGCCCAGGTCGCTGAGCAGCGACGTGAGTTGGATGCCCGCCTGACCGAAACGATGATTGAGCTGGCCGACGGGATCAAGGCTGAGCGTGCCCGCATCGGCGGCCAGGAGCTGGGGCAGGGGATCTCTCGAGAGTTGACTGAGAAGGATGTGCGTGGCCTCGGTGAGCTTCTGGAAACAGCGAAGGGCGAGGACAATCTGAGGCGTATCACGAAGTTGGAGGGCACGATCGAGGAGATGTATCGGGCGGCCGACGGTGGCGGCCGTTCCTTCCAGACTGCTGATGGTGCCCTCACGAAGGAAGGTGTGGTGCTCCGCCTGAAGGAAGCTGAGCTTCGTATCCGTAAGGCGCTCGAAGGTAACAACATGGAGGCAGCTCTGGCTGAGAGGAAGGCCGTCTTCGACGAGGTCGACAAGTACTACGCCCAGCTGGATGCTCGGAGCCGCCTGGAGAACGCTGAGGCGCTTCTCGACCTCAGTGGGGAACGGGCTGCTGCGGCCGCAACAGATCCTGGCTTGGGGGTGGATGCGGCACCGCCGCAGACGCACCTGACTGTGCAGTGGGGTCCAGACGCTGAGGACGGCAGCCGCACAGGTTCGATCGTCATCGGTGGTCGCCCTGTGGAGATCCAGCAGAAGGGTGCCGCTGGTGGCTTCGAAGTCACGATCACCGACTTGAAGGGGAAGGATGTGATCGGCCCGTACACGGTGGATCAGGGGATCACCAGGGGGTACGGCCGTTCGGACTCTGCAACTCAGAATTTCATCTCTGGGGTCTTGATGGAAGAAGGGTGGGTCAACCGCATGGGCGAGGCTCTATCTCTGAAGATCCGTAATCGGATCACCAAGAAGCGCAAGCTGGTTCAGGATCTAAAGAGGCAGTATCGGGTCGCCACTCTGGATCTTCTCGCTAGTAAAGAGCAGCGTGCTCTCCTGTCTCAGATCAGCAAAGTCGAGCGCCAGATCTCGGATCTCCGATCTGGGGCACAGGCTGGTGCAGACCCAGAACTTCTTCTCACTCCTGAGATTTCGAGGGAGGTGAGGCGGTGGATCACCAGACTGCAGAAACCTCTCGACGCTGGAAAGATCGCAGACGAGTACACGCATGTCGCTAACAGGGCCATCGAGTTGATGAACAAGATCGTTCGGACCCAGGCCACCCCCGAAGGAGATGAACTAAGCACCGTGATGCGGCAGATGGTGGAGGAGATACTGAACGGCAGTGCGACGCTGACTGCAGGTAGGGCTGGGAATGTCGATCTATCCAAGTTCGCCTCGGAGGCTGCGTGGGAGGCAGGCATGCTGCGGAAACCTGAGCGCTGGCTGCGCCAGCTGGAGAACATCAACGGTGAGATCAATACCAAGATGAGGATTCGCAAGAGGTCTCCCGAGGGGTTCGTCCCTTCGGCGACGATGACCGACGAGGACCGTGTCGTCCTCGGCAGTCTCTACGAAGAGATCGACGGATTCGACACCCCTGCGTACCGAGCATTCGTGGAGCATCCCGCTATCCAGCGGCTGCAGAAGCCCACTCACCGTGACCTGGAAGAGGTCTCCATTGCTGGCCGCAGAACATTCGACGATGTGCTGGCAGACGCGGAAGGGGCTGGTCGTTTGCGGAACTTGGAGAAGTTCGCTGAGAGGAACGCCGCTATTGAAAAGGGGCTCCTTGAGGTGGGTGATCCTGATCTGGTGAACCCGTCCGATCTGTGGCGAGGGGTGGCCCGCCGCCAGCTCGCCATGATCGACCGTGTGGTCGCCGACCATGTGAACTTTGCTTTCAGCTCGAAGCACAGGGGAAGCCCCTCAGAGTTTCTGGCTGATCAGCTGAACCCGTTCGGGGTGTACGCAGCCCGATCGGCAGATGGCAAGCTCGATCCCCATCTGTTCATCGAAGGGCTGGACCCGAAGTCGTTGCAGTTCTACTCGGCGGAGCTGGGCCGCCTCGGGCTGATCGACCCCCGCCTGGAGGTTCGCAAGATCAAGCATCCCAGCAGGGGCTGGGTGCTGGGGCTGGTCGAATCTGATGCCCTGGAGGGACTGCCTGTGCCGACAACGATCCGCCGCCTGGCGGAGGTCCGTGATCGGCTGGCCTGGGAGTCCAGCCAGCTGCTCGATGCGGGGTCACCCGTTCGGGGAGCCTGGGGGGTAGACGGGATCGATGATCTGCTCAAGGCGGGAGATATTTCTGAAGAGACGCTGGAGGTCATGGGGCACATGGGCAGGGAAGGACTCATTGGTGATGTGTTCATGGACGGCCAGAAGCGCTACGGGTTCCTTCTGAATGGTGATGAGGTGATGGTCGCTGTGCGCCCTGTAAGCAAGAGAGGGGCTGCGACGATGGGTGATCTGGTGGCTGACATGATCCTCAGGGGTGCCCGCAGAATGTCAGCTGACATCGGTGATTCAACGCCAGGCGTTGAGGCTTTGAAGGCAGCAGGGTTTTATCGAGCCGCCAACAACAACTGGGTGCTGCGGGACGACGTCGCCCGCTGGGTCGACCGATTCCGCGAAGCCGACCTGAACGGTTCTTCGATGGACGGGCTGGTCCGACCAGCGGAAGTTTCTGATGAGATGGTGCAGCGAGTCAAGGATTACCACCTGCACAACAGGTACGTTCATTCTGAGCTGGGGGAGTCGCTGGATTTGCTGGCCGAGTTTAAGCGGATGGGCCGTGCGTACACGGAGGCGGCCAAGGATGCGAAGAAGATGCTCAAGGGTGATGTTGGGCGTGCAACACGGGTGGCTGATGAGGCCAGAAGCATCGTAGAGGCCCATGAGAGGCTCTCTGAGCGACTCTTGGAGTCCCTCAGCGCCTCTGGTACCCACCAGGCAGTCCGCAAGGGCAGAGGGTCGCTGATGAGGGCGCTCTGGAAGGAGGGCGAACTGACCGCCGATGCTGCCCTGCTCGAGAAGTTCCTCCCCGAATCCCAGTGGCTCCGACTGCGGAACATAGCCGAGTACCTCCAGGTTCTCGGCGAGCTGCCAGAAGCGAAATCATGGCGACAGGTCGGCAAGAACCAGGTGCGTGCCGCAGTGCGAGCGGCTAAGGACTTCCAGAACCAGTGGGCTGAGAATCTCGACCCTGACCGTGCCCTCTCCAATCTGACCGCTTGGGCTACCAGCGAGATCAGCATGCGGGCAGGCGTCACCTCGGGCCAGGCGAAGGTTCTGCGTCAGATCGTCGACGAGGTCATCAACCTGCAACGGTTCCTCACGGGACAGCATGATCCTCGCTTCATCGATATCAAGTCGGGATCTCGTCTCTTCAGTGATGAGGGCCAGCAGGAATTCGCTGCAGGGGTCGCCAAGCTCGACGAGCTGTGGCGACAGGTTGAGATCGGCGACATCAGCTCCCTGAAGGGCGAGGCTCGCAAGCAGGCCAAGGGTCTGTCTCGTGCCAAGAAGGACGCCGAACGGATGTTTGAACTGAACGAGGAGGGGTTCCCGAAGCGGAACATGACCACTGTCGATCTGAATCCTGGCCAGCCGTTCCGCATGTTCGAGGAGGTCAATCTGGGAACTGGGCCGTTGGAGAATGCGGGTGCTGCACCGTCTATCGTCGAGATGTTTGCCAACTATGTCGACACCACTCGTGGCATGTTCGACCCCCTCGCCCTGCGAGTGGTCGAGGAGACCACCAGCAAGCTGGTGAACTATTGGAAGGCGGCCAACACGATTCAGCGCCCCACCTTCCACCTTCGCAATGCGATGTCGATCGTGTGGAGCAACATGATCATCGGACTCAACCCACTCGACCCCGCTTACGCCCTGGTTGGGCGTAACGGGATCCTGTTCCGTCAGGCGCTGCGTCGCACGAATAGCGTGGAGGAGGCCATCAAGGTTCTCCCCGCCAGGGTACAGCCGTACTTCAAGGCGGCCCACGAAGTGGGCGGCGTCCTCGAAACCTTCGCTGTCAACGAACTGCACAACCTGGTTCGTGGGGTGAAGGGTGTCGGGGACAAGGGGGCATATGTGCGCCAGATGATGAATCCCTTCTCTCGAGGATTCATGCTGAACCGCATGGGGTCGCGGGCCATGGAGTCGATCGAGGACTTCGGGCGGATGGCCGCCTTCGTGAAGCACTACGACCCAAACAATCATGCCACGGCGCTGACTGCCAGGGACATGGCCGTCGGGGTCCACTTCGACTACTCCGACCTGACACTCCTTGAAGAGAAGATCCGAAACAAGGTGCCGTTCTATGTGTGGACGAAGCGGAACCTGGAGCTGCAGCTGCGGGTCGCTTACGAGCGCCCCGAGATGATCATGCGGTATCACAAGCTCCATCGGGCCGCCTCCGAGAACTTCGGAGGGTCGGATGATGAGACGGGCCGTGGCTGGGCAGGAGTCCCCGACTGGTGGGGACCGTTCGCTGCCAGCACCGACTACTACATGAACAAGGACACCCCGTACTGGGCACGCACCTTTTTCGATTTCGACCTCCCACCATCAGACCTGATCGACATCCCCCTGTTTGACAAGGAGGGATTCGGGTTTGCTTCGACAGCGAACTACTTCGGGTCGATGCTCGGGCCAGGTTGGGACATCCTCGGCCACACCCTAAACCCTGATGCGGTCCACGACACAGTGTCGCCGTACCCGCTGGGGCTCGCCCAGCAGGCCGCCGACTTCGCCTTCGGTTCCCTGTACGACGCCCAGACCTACCAGGACGGAGTGACCGAGAGCAACAGCTTCTTCACCGAGACGTTCAACACGATGTTCCCCTGGTGGAAGGGGATCGTGGAGCCTCTGATGGGACCAACAGATCCTGGCAGGGCACAACGTCTGGGTCTCACCCCAGCAAACGAAGGGGATCTCCTGGCAAGGCTCCGTGCTCTGGCTGTAGCTCAGGGGCCAGGACTCGGGTTCCGAGTCCAGACCCCAGCCGATCAGCGTGCCAACACGTTCCGCCAAGAAGAGGAACTCGCCAAGATCACAGGTGGCCTGGAAGCTGGAGGGGTGTGGGCCGACGCTGCCGATTTGCAGACAGTGAGGGCCGACGCTCTCCGTGAGCAGGTTCTCAGATCCCAGCAGGGGGGATTCGAACCCCCCTCCGTGACAGGCCCAAATGCGGATATTCGAGCTAGGATCAACGCTGCTCTCCAGGCTGAACAGGCCGAGCAACGGCGAGACATTGTCGAGAGGGGATTCCCTCAGGAGTAACTATGGCCAAACCAAACTACGCCTTCGGATTCAAGATGCCCAACATGGAGTGGCCCAGGAAGCTCCGTAGGAGGTACGACATCTTCCACGCCTGGCTGCGGCCACGCCACGGCGGCCTCGACCTCTACTCCTCGCCAGGGTCAGGCATCGGTGCTTCGGCTGATGGTGTGGTGCGATTCGCTGGCAAGGGTTCGAAGGATGCTGGCTGGCTGGTGGAGATTCTGCACTGGTCGCCGATGGGCTGGTACCTGACCAGGTACATGCACATGCAGTCCCGTCCCCTGGTGGTGACAGGCCAGCAGGTGGTGCAAGGGCAGCTCCTAGGTCGGGTTGGAAAAACAGGGAACGCGAACGCAGAGCATAACCACTTCGAAATTCGCTTCACCGACAACATGCAGGCCGACCAGTGGACGATGTACGGGTCGGGCTGGGGCAAGAGGTACGACCCTGCGAAGTTCGGGGTGATGGTCAAAGAGCCGCTGCCTGTGGTCTATGTGAAGATCGGCCCGCTGCTCAAGCCCGTGCTCCACCGTGTGAGCAACGAGCCTGCCACATTGGACGTGGAAGATCTGCAGGTGCTGCTGGTCAATCGTGGCCATCTGAAGTTCAAGGATGTCGATGGCCAGTTCGGCCCCCAGACCGAACGGGCCGTCAAGAATTATCAGGCTTCCATCGCCGTCGAGGCTGATGGGATTGTGGGGACGGACACATGGTTCGCTCTCCTCGGATAGGAAGGAAATGAAATGACCAGAGGCGTATACACGTCGGAGTTCTGGATATCGCTCGGAGCGACAGCGTCCGCACTCTTCATCGCTCTCGGCCTCGGAGGGGCCGACGAGCTGGTGAGGGCCGTCGCAGCTTTCGCTGCGGTGGTGGTGCCTGCCATCTACACGTTGGCACGGACCATCATCAAGAAGGTGGATGCCGAACTCTGATGGCTGATCCCGCGACCGTAGCTGCCGCGCAGGGGATGCTTCACTGTCGAGAATGCCCACAGGACGTTCGAGATATCAAGACGGCGCTGCTCGGCAATGGCCTCGGAGCATCACGGGGAATCATCGCCAGGCTGGCTGACGTTGAGGAGTCGATTGTCAAGAACCGCGACGAGTATCAGGATCTTCGGGAGGTTCTCGTTCGGATCAAGTGGACCGCACTGGGCGCAGGTATCGGTGCTGGTCTCAGTAGCGGCGGTCTCATGCTCGGGATACGGACCCTGCTCGGATGACCACTGCGGCTGCCATACTTCGATGACTGAATGATCCCCTCTTTCCTTGCCAGCATTGCGCTGGCTGTTTCACTTTCAATACCGTTCCAGGGTCACTGGAACGGCCCTCAGATTGAAACGTACCCCATAACTGAGTGTGGCCGCATCTGGGAAGAGATCGTGGATGCAGGCCAACGTTGGTACTTCAGCAACCCACAGGGATTCTTCGAACATTGCCCCGATCTCATCAGGTACTTCCACACCACGGAGGACAAGAAACATATCTTGTTGGTAGCACAATGCGAGAGCGGCTTTCTGACGTTCGCTAACGATGATCGTTGGGGCCATCTTCGGGGCGGCAGGCCAGAGGGGCTGCTTTCTTTTATGACGCACATAGATCATCCCGCTCGTCTGCGTCCAACACTTGCCCCGTACCTCGACATGCTCAACACCCATGACGCGGGTTACATGGCATCCGTGCTGGTCTACGAGACAGGACTCGGATCGGCCTACGGACGCAATTGGTGGCATTGGTGGAGCTGTGGGCATGTGTATGGAGGTGTCGCCACTGCCCTTGGGATATGGGCACCAGAGCAGTGGTACTGCCCCGAACCTAACTACTGGGACGGGGTTCCCCCTGGATCAGGAGAAGCTGCTCTTCGAGACTGTTGAAGCTCTCAGTTGCCCGCCATTGAAAGTTGGTGACCCCCTGGGCCAGGCCGAGCATATCGGCCTCCAGGTCGAGGATGCGATGGCTCATATTGATTCCCCACTCTCGAGTGAGCTTCACTCCGATCGTCTCAGGGTCGTTCTTTTCGGCCTCCATCGCTTCAAGGAATTCTTCGATAGTCTGTGGCTCTAGGTAGCCGTACCGATCCTTCTTCATGGCTTCCCCAGCGAGGCAGCATCTTTCTTGTCGGCTGGTGTCTCAGACACCAGACCCAGGCAGTGGCCTTCCCAGACGACAGTCGGATTCTCGGTGGGCAGAATCACGTTGGTCCCAGTCTCTTTAGACGCTGCCGCATCCCTGATGGGCTGCCTGCGGTAGTGGTACACCCACCCGTCGACAGTGCAGTAGATGGTGTTCGCCCCATGCATCCGCATCGAATGCTCCCTCACTACTGTTCTCCAATCAGCCAGTCCGAACAGAACCTCTCAAACCGATCCAAATCTTGTGTGCTGACATGGTCCCGCAACCACATGATCTGATTGTCGCTGAACCTCTGCTGGAATTTGAGACGGTTGATTTGCCTGAACAGGCTCATCAGCATACGGAATGGCAACGTCGCCACAGTCATCGGCAGCTTCCGCCGATCAGCAGCTGACACGATGATCCACCCCCCGCCAGGAGCCTTCTTCATGGCGGTGCGGATCCATTCCATGATCCGCCACCTGTCGTGCTTCTTCGCCTCGACGACCCAACCCTCCACGTTGATGAAGTCACCCTTGTCGTTGGCTCCGAGCGTGGTCCCTGCCCGGGCCACGTCGGGCCACACCCGCTTCAAATCGTAGAGCAGTTCGACTTCGAAGCCTGTGCCTTTCTGGCGCTCCCTACTCATGCTTCCATCTGTCGCTGCGGCTGGGCTGACGAGTCGGATAAAATGCGCTGGTCAGGGTACTCACCACTCATCCTCTCAATGGCCAGCTCGGCGAACGCATTGCCGATCGACACCTCCAGGTCGATCAGCTGATCCTTTATAGAATCAGCTCCACTTCGGCACCCCACATATGAGTAAACCACTTCGCCATCGCTTCGTGCCCCCTCCTCTCCTGATCTCCGATCAGCTTCGCTTTCGCCCTCAGATCCTGATCGTACGGACTCGGCCTCAGATTCTTCCTCAGGTCTTGGAGCTTCGAATAGCGCGAGTTGCACTCCCCACAGGATTTCCCCTTCTGGGTCCGAGTCTCTTCGATGAAATACGAATCGACCCCGAGAGTCTCTTCCCACCCCGACTCCTGCCACCACACTTCGTCGATCAGCATCGGACGGCCACATAGAGAGGTATCCGTCGGCTGCCCGAATGGCCGATTCGGTGGCGGAGCCAGCATGTGGCTCTTGCGGTACAGAGGCATCCTGTAGAAGACTCCATATTCGAGTGGTTGCGATATCGATTCTTCCAATGCTTGATGCGAGGGTCGCCAGCATCCCATCAAGTGAGTGAAATCTTGCGGCCAGCTCACGCCGACGCACCTACACGTCCTCGATCTGCCAACGCGGCTCCAGGGCCGAGATGCCGAACACGTTTGTCGTGTGCGCTTCCGAGATCAGGGTGTCACTTCGTGCGATGTACAGCGGCTGCACATTCGGTCGCACCGACAGGAAATTGTCGAGCGCAGACTGCTTGTTCGTCGCCTTGGTGGTCGACATCCTCATGTCTCCATCATTGGTGAAGATGATCATCCAGTCCTTCATGTTTCCTCCGTTTCTGCTGCCTTCGCAGCGTCTTGTTCAAACATCACCATGGCGTCGTAAAGGCCACGAAGCCTGATGTGGTCGAGGCCAGCGATGACACGCATCATGATGGTGTCGTAGGGCTGCTCAAGCATCCCTGCTTCTGAAAGGGGACGCAGAATCAGGTCGGCCAGGAACAGCAGAGAATCTTCGAAGGCCATGGTGATCCCGCCAAAGACCACGCTCGGATCGAGCGTGCCGTGGCCGGCCAGCCGCTGGAGCAGCATCGCATTGAAATCGTTGACATCGACAACCCCGCCCGGGTTGGCGATGTGGCCCTCAGCGAGAAGCTGCTCGATCGCTACTGAGGACGGTCGGGTGTCCTGGGCCCCAGCTCCGTCTGCAACCTGTTCAGCGCCCTCCTCATGTACACCCCCGCCCACCTGCGATCCTTCCATCCCATCTTTTCCGCTATCTGCTGATGTGTCCATCGTCCGTAAAACCTCATTTCCAATATCGCTCGGTACTTTACACCCATCGGGTCTTTTCTTGGGTGACAGCTCATGTTGTCGATCGCCTGACGGATCTCGTCTTCTGTTGCTCCGAGCTGCCGCAGCCCCCACAGTGGGCCTCGCTTATCGATGAGCCACCCGCTGCCTGTGATCGTCTCCTGCCGTGGCAGTGCGCCGAATAGTTTCGGCATCATCGGGCTTCTGCCCTGCAGAGATCGACGATCCAGTTCCACTGGATCGGGTAGTACTCATTGCCATCCGACGAGAAGACCGCAATACCAGCACTTCGTCCCCGAGCCACCAGGCGGCGGAGGTGAACCCATTGGATGAGCGCATACTCTTTCAGGCTTGAGTTCCACACGAACAAAGCGACCTCGTTGCCTGTCCCATTCCAGAACTTGAGTGCCTTCCATTTGTCGAGCTTCAATTTGAGGATTCCGTCTCGGCCCATGCCCATCACTTCGATCAGGTAGCCGCCGCTGTAGTAGTCGGGCATGTGTTTCAAGACGATGCTCATGTCCCCCATGTAGATGTTGGGGCGGTTCCATCCGAGTCTGATGAGGTTCCCGAACGGGGCCACCTCCTCGAAGACCTCTTCGGCTGTGTCGCCCATCGCTACGAAGCGGGCTGCCCATGGTTGATCTTTGAATGTCCCTGTCATGCATCGTCGTAGTCGAGGGGGCTGCAGATTTGGGTTGCTGTTGCTTCTGTTGCAGCTAGAGCGATCAGTGAAAGTTGAGTGTCATCTCCACAGTCTGGACCGCATGAGATGTTCTCCAGAGGTTCAGCAGGTAGATAGTCTGGAGGCAGTTCATCGAGAAACACTCTCACATTGCGAACTCGTGTCAGCTTCGCCCCGTAGTCTCGAGACTGAGTGGCGCGTTTCTTGAAGACATCTGGAAAGTCTCGGCGAATTGAATTCCAGTATCGTGCACTGGAGGCTTTGACGCATCCCAGGCAGTTGTTGTTGTTGTAGCCGAGTTCGTACATGATCGGCAGAGTGATGCCAGCGAGCTGAAGCATCTCAAGACAGTCGCTCTTAGTGATGCTGTTGTCAGCGAGTATCCAGTTGGTGCTCAGTCCAGGGTTCTGCTGCTCGAATCGTTCAATGCGGTGATGTTCATCTGCTGTGAAGCCGAAGATGTGAGTGTCATCATTGCGCTGATAGGCGAACCGTGGGATCTTCTTCATCTCAACAGTGCAGGGGGCACCATAGATGTTCGCCATATATCGTTTCGTGTTGAAGATGTCATCGATGCTGGCGAAGTGCTCTGATCTGATGATGCGGATCTCTTGATCAATCCAGTTCTGCACATCAGCGAAGAACCTTTGATTGTCTGGATGCTCATCACTCATCACATCGCAGTAAATGACTTCAACGTTCTGAAGCTGTTCTGTGGTGAGATGAGCGGCAACAGCGCTCGCTGCACCGCATGAGAACCACACAAGATTCCGTTCTGTGGTCATGCTGTGTTCTGAGTGTCGAAGAATGCTCGAGTGGGAATGCCGTTGGTGACACTATTGAGAATGCCCATACTGCATTCAGATGGCTCATCCCCGATCTCGGTGTGTGTCAGACGGTTGCTCAGCAGCAGCAGATTGTTCCGCGCTACCGAGATGCACATCATCGCCGATTCGTATTCTTCGAGTGTCATCTTCATGCGAATTCCTTCCAGGCTCGGCCAGTCGTCAGTCGGAATTTTCGGTTCCACAGCCAGGTCATCTGTTCCTCTTCTGTGTCTTGGATCAGCTGCTGCGCTTCGATAATAGGCAGCGGACCTACGTCAGCGTACTCGCCGTGACCAAGAATCTGGTCAAGCGTATCATCTAGGAACTCACCCATCTCCACTATTTGGTCAACAAGGAAATCATCCTCGTATTTCCCGAACACCTCATGCAGGCGTTCGAACACTCGTTTGTTCATCGCCGACCAGGTAGTCCGAAGCCTGGCTTCGAGTGCCTGGACGCCGACACGCTGGATGGTCTCCTTCTTCGGGCGGGCCTCCCTGGCCCCGCCATAGCGCCGCAGCACCGTATTGACATGAACACCTTGGAGGAGAGAGAGAAGGCCGTAGGCGTCGCCTGTGGCACCGCAGGAGAAACAGTAGAACCCCCTCTCATCCGAGTACACATGGAGAGAGGGGGAACTATCCGAATGGGAGGGGCAGTTGATCTTCCCAGATCGGGGCCACCGAAGCTCACAGATTTCGAGAGCTTCGAACATGGTGAGAGGCCGATCAGCCATTGATCCCCTCACGGTATCGGCGCATCTTGTCACGCTGCTGCATCGCCGCATTAATACCACGGTCAACACCGCCCCACACCCCGACCTCACGCTTCATGCCGAGACCGTCGGCGAAGGTGCGACATTCTTTGATGGTGGGACAGCGTTCACAGATGCCTATCGCCTCGGGGTCGGCGCGGCCGACCGTGGTGGTGGGGAAGAACAGGTGGGACATGTCGCGTCCCCCGTTGTTGCGGGGGTCGCAGGCTGCGTGTTTGGCCCATGGTCTTGGTTCGACGGTTGGGAACTCTGTTCGTTTCATTCGGTGTCTCCATGCCTCATGCGGTCACATCCAATATGCTCAGATCCTGCAGACGCAGCGTGTTCATCAGCTTACACCTGATCGGTGCCCGGGTCGTGCGACCCGTCACCCGATTCTTCAACACATTCATGTGGTAGACATGCTCCAAATTGCGGGCCTCCATCGACCCCAGCTCAGGATCCTCCCAAGGTTTCCAGATGCCGACCACCACGTCGGCCTCCGTGTACCCAGCACCACGAGACGACGACTGTGTCGGCGGCTTCCACACCTCCACCGTCATATTCATCTGATGCACAGCGAACACGGGCATCAGCTCACGCTTCGCCCACTGCTTCAACCCTCGGGCAATAGCCTCCGTACGCTGCCACCCCTCACCTGTCATGCCACCACCGAGCAGCTCGATGTAATCGACCAGCACAAAATCGGGACGCCTCCCGAACGTGCGGTCATACGCAGAAACGTACGCCGACATGTCCCCCAACCCCAGATCACCCTCATCGATGATGACCTGACGCTGCATAGCCACCGCCATTTCCTCCAACGCCTGCGGCAGGGTGTTGCCTGCCGTCATGCCCTGCACCGCATGGTGGTCGAGGTTTGCGTAGGTGGCGAACATTCTTGAGAGCGCCTGTCGGGCTGGCATTTCCAGACTGAAGAAGATGCAGCCCTTGTCCCTGTTGTTCACCATGATGTTGTGCATCACCAGGCTCTTGCCCGAGAAGGAACGGCCGAGCGTCAGGTGAACTTCACCTGGCGCTGGCCCTTCGGTGATGAGGTCGAGTGACGGGATCCCCCAGGGGATTCGCTGCAGTGGGTTCTCGGAGAATTTGCGGAGGTCGGCGACCAGGTCGGGCATGAGTGGCAGGCCGACATCTGGTTCCTCCCCGATCAACGTCGCCACCAGCCAGTAGACAGGATCAGGATGGTCACCAGGGCGACGAGGCTGAAGGTGATAGCGTCGCCGATGGTGATGGCGTCAGCGAACTCGACTGCGCTCATCGGTAATACCATCCGACGACGACCAAGAACAGGAACCCCAGGGCGATGGCCCCGAGCAGGGGCTGACCAACCAGCTCCCAGCAGCTCACCTGGTCACCTTTACTGTGTTGAGTGCCTCACGCACGCCACGGACGTACTCAGCATGCTGCCTGCCGTCCCTGCCTTTGCAGATCGGGCAGTGGGGAGAGGAACACCTGGTGCGCCTGAGTTGACGGAGGCTGCGTTTGCGGAGCGTGTCGTAGATGCGCTCCAGGTCGCCTCGGTCTCCTTGGGGGGAGTGGGTGACTGTTGCCATGAAATTCCTTTCTCTGTTCTCGTGGCTGTGGGGGGAGTTGAACCCCGAGTCCGATCATCTGCTACCTCGCAGACAGCCACCGACGCATCTGCCAGTCGTGGCCAGAGCAGGACTCGAACCCGCAGAAGGTGGAAAGGAGTTAACGCCCGACCTCACCTGAGCTGACCTTGCTGTTGGCAGAACCCGACTACCAACCCGCTGCACCCCACCTGTGCTGGTGAAGTCGACCTTAGTGTGCAGCTTCCCGACCGATCCCTATTCCCAGGCGATCCCGCTCGCATCCAGGGCAGCGGTCGTCTCGGCATTCAGATTTCCCTGCTGGTCCCGCAACCACAGCGGATCGTTGCCCTGCACCGAAGCGAAGTCCGCAGCACCAGGCTTGTACTGGCCGCTCACCTTGAACGGACGGTTGTCGTAGTGCTGCACGCCGTTGATCACGACGATCGGCTTCTCCGACTTCGCCACCAACGGCTTGGAGAACTGCTGGCCTCCGCCACCACCTCCACCACCGCCGCCGCTCGACGCCTGCGGCGCACCAGCAGGCCACACGGGTGACATCACCCCTGCCGCCTCAGTGAACTGCATTCCGAGCTGCGTGTAGACGTTGCCCTTGGCGACCGACGCCATCTTCGACTCGATCTCTTCGAGCTGGGCGAATGTCTCCTCGAAGGTGGCACCTGCCAGATCGAATTCGACCGAGAAGGATGCGTGTGCATCCTCACTCGAATACGGGGCACCGCCTGGCACCTTGATCGAGTATCCAAATGAGACTCGGGCCGTCTGGCCCTGATCCTCAATACTCATGTTTCCTCTCTTTCTGCCCCCCCCTCAGAGGGAGAGCAATGCGGACGTGTCGGCGTACAGAACGAGATGATCCATCGTTCCTTTCCTTCCTGCCACCTACCAGGTGGCATCGATACGAGCAGACAGATCTGCTCCGTCATTGATCATAGCCTTGCCAGGACAGATTTCCCAGCCACCGCAGTACTTCGCACTGCAGTGCCATCCCCTCTGGAATTTCCCGTACGGGGAGTCCGTCGGAGTGAACGGGAATGCTTGGGCATCGAGCATCAGAACGTACTGCCAGGCGTTGAGCAGAGCAGCATCGATCTGCTCATCATTCCAGATCGTGTGGTGATCCTGCCAGGCCGCGTTGCGGCGGTCGTACACCCAGAAGGTGAAGTCCCTGAGCATCTCCCCTGTGCGCTGCTTCCACATCCACAGGTACAACGGAGCCTGAGCGTTGAATGACCCCTTGGTGCGACCGTTGTCATCGACCTTCCATGCCCGTCCCGATGTTTTCCAGTCGAACATGCCGTGGCCTTGGACGACCAGGTCGGGGGTGCCCTGCAACCACACCTTGCGATCACCAGGATGATTGTCACAGCGATCACCAATCTGGGAATCGCATGTCGATTCGTAGCACCCGTAGCACAGGTTCGGTGCAGGGAGGGTGCCGAACGGCACCTGCATTTCCTGCTCGGCCAAGCCCCCACCGAGACTGTCCAGCTCGGGCCACACCGTGGCGTGCCACTGGCGGCAGGCGGTCAGCACCTCATCCAACATCGCATTGATGCTGGCCATGCTGGCCACGTCGGCCACCAAGAAATCGTCCTTGACCTCTACCTGGGTGAGGGACTCGCGCAGCTCGTCGCGGGTTGCCAGCTCGATCGGCCAGATGTCGGAACCGTGACCGTTGAGGAATTTCTCGAGATGGTTGTGGACCGTGGACCCGAACACCAGAGCCTCACTACCACGGTCAGAGAAACCGTCCAGGGTGGACAGCCCGACCCGGGCTGGACACAGCTGCATCGATCCGATGGTCGACTGCCTGATGATGAGATCATCAGGGTGGGGACGAGAGAGGTGGGAGTCGGTAGGTCCGAAGTTGTTCTGCATGGTCTTCTTCTCCTTTGCCTAAAGCTAAGACCCAGTCCGTGTGGACTGGGCCTTAGCCTATAGGCAGGGTGTGTCGAGCCTGGAGCTACATCACGACAAGGCTCCGTGTGAGAACGCAGCCTCCTGGCATTCGGGGCACCACGCCTCAGGCTCCAAGCTGCCGTCCTGCAGACGCACGATCACGATCTCCATGCACTCGGGCACCCCAGGCCCAGTCACCGCAGCGTTGCACCAGTCGCAGAACACTGCGCTGGCAAAGACAGGATGGTTCGATCCTCTCATGCCTTCTCCTTTTCATGGTCGAGGTAGAGCTGGTACCCGACAGCCAGCACGTCGATCTCAGCTGCCTGCTCATCTGTGATCTGCATCACAGCCTGCCTCATGTATGGCAGCGGGAACCTGTAGTTCAGCAACCAGTCGAACTGATTGGTGAATCCTTTGCGTCCCGACGGGCGTGCGGTGTAGGTGTTGGTCATGTCGAGTCTGCCAGTTACGGCAATGGATAGAGTCCTGTTAGGAACAGAATCCCCATGGGGCGATCTGGGTCCTCGTCTTCTTCCACACTGGCGAGCGTGTATCGCTCCGCTGAGTGGGTGATGAAGATTTCACAAACTGCATGTCCGCTTGTCTGATCTCGGAGCTCTTCTAGCTGTTCGATCAGATCAGTGAGCAGCATCGTACTCCTCTATCTCGTTGGGGCCGACCCGCACCTCGAAGTCCAGGGAGCCATCATTGATCTGGATATTGATCGCCCGAGCGATCCGACCTTCTATCCCCCCTCGGGCGGAGGTGGAGGTCACCCGTCGACGCAACGCGTTGATATCCAGGTAGGTGTGGACGGTGATCGCATACGACTCACCTTCGATCTCCACCACCTGCAGGGTGCCGTTCATCCAGGTCGTCTCCTGGGTGTCACCGTCGATGCCTGTCCAGACCTTGGTCTGGCCGTCATTAATCATCGGCTTGTCCGATGCCATGCATGCTCCTTTCGTTGAGCAGCTCCACAGTAGCAGCCTGTCCCGACACGAGGAGAGGACCGCCCCAAAGGGACGGCCCTCGCCTCGCTCCGCAGTGGCGGCTTCACCGCTCTGTTACTGCGAGGTTCACCCCCTCCCAGTGGAGCCTGACCGTGAACCTGTCGACCCAGTCGCCACCCTCCTCGGACCCGTGCCTGAGACTCGGGCCAGTCATCACGATGCGAGTAGCGTCCTGATCGACCATCTGTTCGACAGCTCGGGCCACTATACTGGCTATGACCAGACCTGGACGTATCGTGTGTTTATTGACTACGGACCCGACGATATCGTCGAGGGCCGACGGGGGGAGTCGGAATAGCATCTCTACTCCTTTCCTCGGTAGCGAAATTGCCGCTGCCGTTTCGTGATCGGGCACCGATGTGTGCCCACCGCCTTCGGGTCAGTCCACACCACAGCGAAGATGCGTTTGCACTTGTCGCAGGTCAGTGGCCAACCGCCTTGCGGCCTGGTATTCGGCATGCGTCCCGTCCTTTATCGAGAGTGCCATCACCAACTATTTTACCGCATCCGTCAAATCGGCCGTCCCGAGATCGGTCCACAAACAGCTCGGATTCGGGCTGCCAGCGGCCTCGTCGAGGCGGCCGCCAGCAGCTGCTCCAGGCCACCATGATCCCGCCAGGACGCTCTCAGGCACCTCTCACCAGGCTCCAGCTGCTCGGCCCATAAGAGAACCGCCCCCGCAGGGGCGGCTCTCTGGTCGATGTCGAGGCGGCTCAGCCCTCGTAGATGTAGCCGTCCTCCCTCGCCTGCATCCGAGCGTCGGAAATCTCCTCGACCCGCTCGTCGAAGCGGTCGGCCGTCATGTAGCCGCTGCCGTGGCAGCCGCCGCAGGTCTGGTCGTAATCGCCTCGAATGTACCTTTTCCGCTCCTCCTCGGTCTTGAATGCCTCACGGAATTCATCACCCGAGAAGCTCCCCAGGTGCTTCGAGTTGTGACCTCTGCCATGACACTCGTCGCACTTCATCCGATCGACGTTGGGCAGAGTCACGAGACCACCCGATCCTGCACTGCCCTCAGTGCAGGATGATTTATGGCATCCATATCTCTCTCCCTTCTGGTGCCTACTTGACACCCTAGAGGGGTCGGGCCTTCCCAACCCCTCCGAGCTATCAAGTGGTCTGGATTGTCCACCCTCCTGCAGGTTCCTCGATGTCCTGCCAGAAGATTCTGTTCAACTCCGCTTCCACAGGACCCCGCATCGGGTCTCTCACGAGTGTGACTCGGCCCAGGTAATACTCTTCGACCTCCTCACAACGTCCAATGATGATGGTGTGTCCATCGTCCTGGATTGTGGCGTGGTGCCACGCCGACTCGAAGACCTCAACCCAGACTTGCTCCTTCTCAGCTTTCATGTCGATGGTCAGCATGTCATCCACGACTCACCATCAACTTCATCGAATGTGCCGAACACATCATCCTGGCATCCCTGGCACAGGCCAGAGATGCGGTACTCGTGGCGGGACCGATCGTCTCGGAACGACCCTCCATCCAGATCGATCACACCGCACGATGTGCAGTGCCTTCTTGCGACCGCCTTGTGGCGGTCTCCCATCAGGTCAGCCAGGAACCGTTCAATCCCTGGAGCTTTAGGCGTCGGTTGCATCGCAGCCTCCCTTCCTCTCTGGTCTAGTAGACCTTCTCAGTCAGCTTGGGCATCACACCCTGTTTGATTCTCCTGCAGTCTGAACACCAGCCGCCCGGGTCACTGTGATGCCACTCAGCCAGCGTCCTGGTCTCATGGAAAACCAACTGGCCATGGTTCAGGCACAGTGTCATCCACCCTGGCTCCTCCTCTATCCAAGAACCAGGCCCCACCTTCTCAGTCACCACAGTGGCTCCTGTCTGCTGGGTCTTGGTGTGCCTGACAATTATCCCCACCTCAGTCCTGCTCATGGTCCCTCCTCTCTCTGTTCCCTGTCTCATCAGTGCCAGGGCGGCGAGTCCCAGGCAGACGACCCGGGCACGAGGCCCGGGCCGTTTCAACTACCGTCTCGGCTGGAATCCGTGCGGCGTCTCCTCGACGCTCCGCGCCTCCAGAGTTGTCTCCATTCCCAGACTCCTTTCACGGGTCTCATCTTCCATGTCCCAACGAGCCTGGACGCACTTGAGGTACACCAGCACCCCGCCTGCGACCAGACTCAGACCGATGTTGTACAACATCAGAACGACACCACACCGAGTACCATCAGCAGCACCAGGCCGTACAGGGCCACCACTGCGGCGACCGTGAGAATGGTGGTCACGAGTCCTGCTGTCTTGCGACCGCCTTGTGGCGGTCTCCCATACCGTGTAATTCGATGTACGCCAGATTCGTCATCGTAGATTTTGAACTGTTGCACGATCAGACTCCTTTCACCTGGGCGGCCGCACCTCGGCCGCACCTCGTAAGCATAGCCGTTGGGTGTGACACGTTGTTGGCATCCCACCGTGTTTTAGGTGGCGGCTACCAACTGCCGACACCTTTTCAGGCCAGGCCATAGGGAGTGGGACACCAAAGCAGAGCTCAGCCAGTCCGAACAGAACCTCAAAGCAGAGCTCAGCCAGTCCGAACAGAACCTCTCAAACCGATACGGCGGCCGTTAACAGCAGCGGCCGCTAGCAGCACCTACCGAGCTCGGAGCACCTACCGAGCTCGGAGCACCTACCGAGCTCGGAGCACCTACCGAGCTCGGAGCACCTACCGAGCTCGGAGCACCTACCGAGCTCGG
>Ga0098034_1000145_pt1 | contig 35095 bp, 48 predicted proteins | sample 2_EtaG_FD_77062 | JGI IMG/M metagenome (GOLD analysis project Ga0098034, IMG submission 77062) | Marine viral communities from the Subarctic Pacific Ocean - 2_ETSP_OMZ_AT15125 metaG | ecosystem: Environmental > Aquatic > Marine > Oceanic | place: Pacific Ocean | collected 2015-01-07
TCTAAACCTTCTTGGATTAAATGTGGAACTCTCAAATCGTATTTTTGGCAAAACTCATAAGCTGTCATAGCACTTACTATCCTGCAAACAATAAAAGTACAAATTGTTATCAGCAGTAAGACATATACAATTCTCATATCCCACCTCCCAAAAAAAAGTTAGAATTATAACTATCCTTTACAAATATCCAAAGCAGTCCGAAATAACACATTGGTGTAACACACTTACTTATAACAGCATCAATCTTTTTCCACTTCATAATTCTTTCCCATCCTTTCTGACAATATGTCCTTGTTGTTTAATATTCTGAATACATATACCACACAGTTTAACTCCCTCAATTTCTCCATACTTCTTCCTGTTGATGTTGACTTCTCTCAAATAGCAGTCGTGCCCCCAAAGAAAGGATTTTAACCATTGTTTGTCACCTTTATGGGCTCGCCCGCATAATTTGTTTCCGTCTTTATCTTGCCTTTCACAAAATTGTGGGCGACCCATAATATCCTCCTTCCTACGGTTTAAGTCTACAAATAATTTTCTGCCTTACCCTGTTTTCATCTTTCTTACAATCTTCACATTCCCCCTCTTCAACCTTAATTCTTCCCGCGCTGTTTTTACAGGCTCTTGCAAAACTAACAAGCCAAGCAATTTCCTCAGTGGGTTCAGTAAAAATCACATTTTGAGGATCAGCAACACTCAAGCAATAAATACATACTATCAACTCCTTCACTATCTTTCCTCCTAAAAAGGTTATCTCGTACTATGTTTTTTCTTGTGTTCATCAGCTATTTCTCCTCTACAGATAGGACAAACTTCCAACTCTCTTAATTCCGTGTGATCAAAAGGACAATGTTTAACACTCATTAATTTAAACCATCTTTTCCAGCCCCTTTTTCCCCAACTCAAATTCTCTGCAAGAGTTGCTCCACACTTTTCACATTTCCACATCGTTTCTTTTTCTTTCATCACTCCTTCCTCCAAAATAAAAGATTCAGTATATCCACTAGTTTTTTCAAACAAGGTGGACATACAACATTAAGTACGGTCACTCTTCCTAGATTCCTGTCTGTTTTATACCAATGGTTCCCGTCATCACTCACAAAACTACAACGCTTACATTTGTACATTTAGAGCCCCTTTCCTTTTTATAAAGTTTTAAAATAATTTTCTCTGCGAGGTGGGCGAGGATTTCCGTGGTGTACCTCGCAATGGACTATCCAACATTTTTGATGTCCTAAAGTCTGTTGGCATATAATTATGGTAATTGACTCTAGTGGTTACTTTTCCCAAAGGTGCAGTCAGCTATTCTACACTTTTCACTAGTACTTTTTCTCCATATTGTATAAAGTTTTTGCGTGAAAACTAAATATTATTCTGAAGTCCATATCTTGGGCACGTCTTCTTTCACCTACCAACTCGTAGAGAAAACTATTACTCTTTATAAATTATATAGATAATTTCTTCTACGAGTGAGGCGAGAGTTGGGTTTACTCGCACTACAAGTGGATTTCAGCTTTTATTTTTGCAAGCTATAAGGCCTACCTTATAACAATGGAGCTTTCCCATCCTCTGGGGAGGCTTTGCTCAAATCAGAAGCCGGAATAGTTATATTCAGCTGATTACAACTATTCCGCTTTATGTCTGATGGCTGATTCAGATTTGCAGCCACTCTGGTACACATACCGAAAATTGTTAATGACCTTGTAGACCCCCTAATAACACCTATCGCTTTCGTGGGTACATTATCCCTGTGCAAGGATTATTCAGTCACTCACTCGTAGAAGAAACTATCATTTTTCAAAGAACTCACAGTTTATAGACATGTTGGTCTATTTCATTATAACTCAGTCCACTAAAATTAGAGTAATATAAAATTACCCTAATCGTTTACTAAACCGAATTGTATTCCCAACCCAAATAATTTGATTGAGATTATTAAAGGACAATCAGGACAGCAGTGACTAGATATTTCTATAAAAGAAACTGTGCCAGATTTCCAATCTGAACCAAACGCTATTATAAGATGAGATTGTTTATTTTTCTTCGCACTCATAACATTTTTTTTTATTAATATTGTTAAAATGCACTATACTCTTTTGCCACCCTATTCTATTGTTTACCATTCTTACTTCAATATCATTACATAAAGGAAATTAACTTAGAAGTACTGCCTCTGAGGGTTCTTTAGCCTTTTTCATTTTTTTGTCTTTTTAATCCTATTTTCTCAAAGGCTCTTTTGATACGATCTTTGATTGCTGCTTTTCTTCTTAGCCAAGCTGCTGTGTTAAAAATAGAAATACCATTCTTCAATTCTGTAGGAGTTTGCATTTGTCTTGCAAGTTTTTTCTTATTAATTTCGTTTCGTTTATCCCTTTTTCTTCTTTTATTCATAACGCTGTTGTTAATTAATAATTGATCTGGTTATTATATACCTTGTGTTTATACTTGTCAAGTGTTATTATGCGGATATTAGCATTTAATTTAAGATATAATGAAAAGTATCAATCCAGATGAGTTTTTTGACCAAATATCTATACATTCTGGGGGAACAGACCCAGAAACAGTCCGTAGAGTTTATTATGGGATGATTAGAACAATATCTCGTGAATTGAAGGATAAACATTCTGTTAAATTACCTGATTGGGGGGAATTTAAATTAAAAATTCATAAATCACGCCTATCGAGGGATGTAAATGATGGTATAATGCGCAAGATTCCAGCAAGACCTGTTGTATCATTTGTCCCAGATTTAAAGGTTAAAAAGTACTTTTATGCCCTAGGAGACGAGGGTACTGTGTTATAGTTGTTGATATGGCAACACCTTCTGAAGCTTTACAAAAAAAGAGAGAACTTTTGGAAAAAAGTTTGGTGGATTCCCCTACCGCCTATGCACGAGAGACAGCTCCGACTTCTAAGGACTTGAGTGCAAGTACGGAGTTATCCTCAATAAAACGACAAATAGAATCTATAAGAAGTCAACAAATACGAGATAGGTGGTATGGAGGAGAAGAAACCGAACAACCTGACCCTTCTCAGGGTTCCTTTATGCGTGCTATAACTGCATTACAAAGACCAATGAACGCAATTATGGGGGCAGGTCAATATGGGCTAGGAAAAGGCTCAGAATCGGGCCTTGTAGCTAATATTAACGAAGCTATGAAAAAGGGACTAACTGCTGGGAATATTCTAAAACAATATGGGGCACCACGCTCTGTTCAAGTTCCTCTGGGATTTGCTCTTGATGTTATGTTTGACCCAATAAACTGGGCAACAGTTGGAACAGCGGCTCTTATCCCCAGAATTGGGATGGGATTAGTAAAGGGGGGAGCAAAAGGAGCAGCAACGGGTCTTACAACAGGTGTAACAAGAAAAGCTGCAACAGCTATGAGATTTATGCCGTTTGTTAAAACAGCAGCAAGGATTGCTCCAGAAGTAGAGGCAGCAGGAAAAGCTACAGGGTTAAGAGGGGCAACATTGAAAGGTGCACAGAGGTATTCAACAGCAGCAGAAAAAATGGGGATAAGGGCTATTAAGGGGACAGAGAAATATGATAAATTAGTAGGAAAAGATGTTTACGATAGACTTGGAAAAGGTGTGGTAGTTTTACCAACATCACTTAGAGTCATGGATGCAGTAGAAGGGGTAACTAGAGGACAAAAAAAGCTTCCCGGACTTAGTTTTCTCGGTAAGGCTGTAGAGGAATCAAAATCAATGTACCCAGGTCAAACAATGGGTGACAAACTTACAGATTTCTTTAAATATTCACCTCAAGAAATGTCTAAGATGTCAAATCAAATGGATGATATTAAAAATCTTTACAGGAAAGATGGAGCTGTACTTGTTCGTAGTCAAAAAGTTGCTGACTTTATAGATTATGATGATTTTCGAAGCCCTGGAGCCACAATAAGAGAGGTTGATAAAGCAGGTAAAATAATTAATGTTGCTATTCGTGACGCTGATGGAGTAATAAAACCGAACCTCGCTGGTAAGATTAAAATTCACGATAGTAAAGCAAATGCATTAAAAATATTAGAAAAAGCGGGTAAAGATTACAACCCCCAATATTTAACACGCTCCTACAGGGAAACCCCACTAGGAAAGACTGGGGTGTTGTGGTATGACAATCTTATTGACAAATTTAAAAATACAACATTAAAAAATTTGAAAAATCGTCGACTTGGGCCAATTATTCTTGATGAGATTGAAAAGGACGCGGATGATCTTGTAAAAGCTTGGAATTCATATGACAAGGTTATAAACTTAAAACCCTTTAATAAAATGCTTGAAACTCAAGAAGCCTTACTTGCGATATTTAAATCAGCAAAAGTTCCAATGAATGTGTCTTCTCATGTAGTTGCTCTTATAGGTAACTTCTTTATGGGTGGAATGATGGGTCTACCTGTTTATAATGCTCAATACTTAAAATCTATGACAAGAGCAAGTCTTCTTGTAAAAGGAAGACTGAGTATTTCCGGTTTTAGAGAAATGTTTATGGGAGATCTTGATAATAGGGTAGATACCCTAATAAATATGGCTGACAATAATCCAACGCGTTTTAAACAACTTACAGGTTTGGACCCTAGAGAAATTGCGAGGAAAATTTCTACGGAACAAAAAATTACACACGCAATTAGTTCATCTTCTAGTAAAGCGGAACTTAAGAAAATTACAAGAGAGGCAGCCGTTATAATTGGAAGAGAGGTAGATGAGACGATTAGACTTGAGAGAATTATATCTGCAAAGGGTTTATCTAAACTTGATGATACTCTTGAGAGTGCAATTAAAGCTGAGTCTAAATCTAATGTAAATAAGCAATTATTTAGACAAGGAGTTGGAAGACCTCAGACTCCATATGAAAATCTTAAAGAAATGCTAGAAGAAGCTCCAGTTCGGAGAGTGGAGGAAGTAGGTTCAATGACAACAGCAGAACTAGCGCCAAATAGAATTTTAGGAGTGGCAAAAGAAAGATTAGCAATACGAGCCGCTAATAAGCCTTATGACCCTATTTCTAGATTAGCGGACGGTCTTTTTAACACAATGCCAAGATGGTATGAGCATATTGATCAGACTTTCAAAATTAGCACCTCAAATTATTTGACAAAAATCGGTTTAACAGAATCACAATTATTAAAAGTTGCCAGAACGGTTTCAGTTACAAAAGATGATCTCTTAGAACCTATAATAAAAGGGGGCCAAAAATATTATCGTTTTTCTCAACTAAAGGCTGCGGATGTGGCCACAGAAGCATACATGAATTACTCAGCTATGCCTGATTTTATCAGGGTTATGAGAGCAGTCCCGGTTGCCGGTAGTCCATTCTTCTCTTTTCCATATGCCATGGCTATTAAGACAGGAAAAACAGCAATTGATAATCCAGCCTTATTTAACAAGGTAGGATTTTTGATAAATGAAATGAATGCTTCAAGAACACCTGAGGAAAAATATGCACTAGAAGAAAAATATAATCAATATCTAAAAGAACCTAGTGTTGTTAAAATGTTCGGTATGTGGAATACAAATGTTAAAAACTATGTTCCTTATTACACGTTGAATATGTTCCAACCATCTCAGAGAGGATATGGAGACAGTTCAGCAGGTAGGGTCCTAAAGATGACTGACAAACTTCCATTATTCCAAGATCCTGCTGGGGGTGTTCTTAGAGATTACTTTATCCAACCTTGGATATTGTCAAATTTTGGAGAAGGAGAAGCTCCACAGGGGCAGTTTGGACAACCTCTATTTCCTTCATACGACGAAGAGGGTAAAAGGGTCGAACCTAGTTTGGGAACAAAGAGTTTACACGCGGGCAAAACATTAGCAGAAGCATTAGTACCGGGGTCTCTTTCTTACTTGGGGCTAGCTGGGCGATTTTTACCACAAGGTGTTATAGATAATGTACCAAGTTATGGGTTTAGGAATCTTGCCAACGCAACAAAAGGTCAAAGTGTTTTGGGGGCAAAAACAAAAGAGAATGCTGTACAAAAGACCTTTAGATCCTTAATGGGTAGAACAGGTCTTCCGTTATACACTTTAGATACAACAAAATTACAAATTAAAAAATAATAATAAAAACTATGTTTAACATATTCAATATATTTAAAAAAAGGAATATCTTTTCGTCAGGTGCGAATATTGATATCCGTTTAGAGGAAGAGAAAAACAAAGACTATCTTTTTGAAGAGATGGTTACCTCAGTAGCGCCTGTTGCTTGGATAGAGAAAGTAAGAGATCAATGGAAAAAGTATCCAATTTTTAACCAGGACGGGTCAGGTTCATGTGTCGCCCAAACAATGGCAAAAATGATGGGTATTTTATATTATTTAAAAAATAATGTATATGTTCACTTTTCAGCAACTCATATCTTTCAAAGAAGAGCTAATAGGCCAGCTACTGGAATGGGGGGTGTAGACGCTTTTAAAATAGCCCAGGAAGGGGTAACTTTAGAAGTGTTAGTACCATCACAAAAAATAAATGACAGCGTGATGGATGGAACGGTAATAGATCTGTATAAAAAAGAAGTTGGAGAAATATTTAAAATAGGAAATTATATAACTCTACCGATTAAGGATATAGAGACGGTGGCTTCCGTTATTCAAACAACACAAAAACCAGTTATGGTCTGGTTCTATTTTGAAATATCTGAATGGAATAAAGAGGTTCCTCAAATTTCGAATTATAATCTAGACCTCAGAGCAATTGGGACAAATCGTCATTCTGTTACAGCTGTTGATTTTACTTTATATAAAGGTAAAAAAGCAATTATAATTGAAGATTCTTGGGGTTTTTGGAATGGTTTTACAGGCCGAAGAATTATAACTGAAGATTTCTTTAGAATACGTAATTATTTTGCTGCATATACAATAAATTTCAAATTCGATGAATCAAACGAACAAGAAAAACCTAAATATGTATTTAATGTAAACATGCAGTTTGGGCATAATAATGATGAAGTTAAAAGATTACAAGATGTCCTAAAGTATGAAGGATTTTTCCCTGAAAATATTGAAAGTACAGGATATTTCGGGTCAATAACCCTAATCGCTGTTCAGAAATTCCAGTTAAAACATAAAGTTGTTGCAAATGAAACATCTTCAGGATATGGAATGGTTGGTCCAAAAACAAGGGCTAAACTAAATAGTTTGTACAATTAAGGAGGACTGTGTTATTATTAGTAAATTAATAACTAATTCATAAATATTATTATGGAAGAAGATAAAAAAGTAGACTCTGCATGTGAGTGTGGAGAATGTGATGTCTGCAAAGGAGAAGAGACTCCTGCAGAAGAATCAGCAGAGTAGTCTAAAGTTTATTATTAAATAAAGAAAAAAAACATGGAAATGGAAATAACAATAACAATAGCATCTTTAATTCCAGCAACTATGGGAGTTGTGGAGGTTATAAAACGTATAGGTCTACCTAAACGCTTTTTACCTCTTTTAGCCCTAGGTGTAGGAGTGGCAGGATCAATGGTATTAGCTGGAGAAGCTACAGGAATTTTAGCAATTCAGGGAACAATAGTAGGGTTAATGGCCGTAGGCATATGGAGTGGTGGAAAAAGTACTATAAAAAGTGTAATAGGAAACTAATATGCCTGAAATAAATCAACCAAATGTTCCTCAACAACCTAGGATTTCTCAAGATCAAATGAAAGGGAATCTCGAGAGTTTAATGTCAAGAGTGGAAGGTAAATATCAAGACTTTAATAGTCAGAAATTTGCTTCTGATAATACATTAAAAGAACAAAAGGGCGAATCTCTTCGTCAGGTTTTTGATTTGTTTCAGTCTATGGGTATCGACCCAAGTAACGTGGAAGAGGTGGGAGCCTTTCTAAATAAGATTAAAGAAAGTAATCCACAGTTGTCTCAACAGTTAGAGAAAGTGTTAAGTTCAATTCTTGGAGATGAGGTTATGACACCTGCAGAAGGAGAAATACCTGCAGGAGGAGAAGCACCGCAGGATAATATGAATATAAATATAAATGAGGCACCACAAGAAAACATATGAGGACGTATTCTCAGTAGACCATAAAAGAAATAATTCTAGATTAGATTTAGATGAAATAACAATTGTAGAGATGGAGCTAGCGGAATACACCGACCTCTTTAAGAATTTTTTAACAGACTGGTATTCAGGTCTGTTTCTTAATTGTGCTAAACTCTCTTGGTTAAGGAGAAAGTTTATGGTAAATGGGAAAAGAGTAATTATTCCAATGTATAGAAACGATCCTTATGTGAATTATAAATTTGTTAAGTTTATGAGAAGAAATATAGGTAAAGATATTCAAATGATTACAAGAAGTGCATACTTTGTGAAATTTGAACTTTATTTTGATGAGATGTTTCCAGAGTTTCTTAATGAGAATCCATTTAAGAATCCAGATTATTATAAGTTTCCATATGAAAATATTTCAGCGGAATTTCTACTTGTTATATATCAGATGGATGATCGTTTAGGATTACTTGAAAAAGCAAACGAGGAAAAAATGTCTTTTGCTGTGTTCTTAGATTATGTTATCAATCATGCGTATACAGAGAATGAACTATTGGGTCGACAAAGATATGAGATATCACAAAATGTTGATAGGAGAGGTATTTATTTTGTAGTAGATACAGATAAAAAAACAATCGCCAAGAAAGGTGAGAAAAGAATATGAGCAAACCAAAATTAAAACCAGTTGTATTTGTGCAAGGTAGGTATGCATATAACAGACAAAATACAGTGCAACAGATAATGTTGTTGAAAGCATTAAAGGTAACTCAGGACCCTAAAAAACTTCGTGATCTCATTGGAGTAAAAACAGTAGCTGAGGTTCACCGTACACTCGATAAGATTGCAATGAGAAAGGAATACCACTCAGCCCTTGCTGAAAATGGAATTACTTTTGATTATATAGTATCTAGCATCAAGGAAGAGATAGATGGTGCAGAGAAATCATCAGACAGATTGGCAGGATTAAAAATGCTTCTTCAGTCAGTGGGTATGGATAAATATGCAGAGACGATAATTGGAGGAGGAGGTTGGGAAGATATTGTTAATAAAATCAATGAAGAGACAGTAAAGAAAGACGAGAAAGATAAAGCGAAAATAGTTGAATATGAGGTTGTTGAACCAGAAATTCCAGAAAGTGTTAAGAAAGCCAAGAAACAAGCTTTAGTAGAATCAAGCGAGATATATGACTAACAACGTCGGTGTAGAAAAACTATTAGACCCAAGATTTTATTTAGAGAATTTTTGTAAAATCAAAGGTAAGGAAGAAAAGGGGTTAGTTCCCCTTATTTTAAAGCCTGCCCAATTAGATATTGTTAATGTTGTTAGACAACACAATCGTGTGATAATTATGAAGGCTCGTCAGATTGGATTCTCTACGATCATAACAGGATATTTATATCATAAGACAATTACAACAGGGGGTGTCACAACAGCTATTGTTGGATATAACAACGACCTTACAGCAGAGCTTCTTGATAAGATTAAAACTTTTTATAGAACAACCCCAGATGCTTTGAAACCAACAATTCATTACAACTCTAAGTTTGAGATTTCATTCCCCAAAGTAGACTCAAAGATTCTAGTGCTTCCTTCAACTGAAAACGTGGGAAGAGGATATACAATTAACTATGCTCTTTTGACAGAGGTGCCCTTCTGGGAAAAAGCTGAAGAAAAAATGGTGACACTAGAGGCGTCTGTACCGGTAACTGGAAAAATAATAATAGAGTCATCCCCGGGGGCTGTTGGAGATTACTTCCATAGAATGTGGGTATCTGATAATGATTATATTAAAAAAGAATACGGGTGGTGGTGGAACTACTCAGAGGAAGAAATTGAAATAATTAGACGTAGAATGAATAACCCACGTAAGTTCAACAACAACTATGCGTTGGAGTTTCTTATTTCCGGTAGAGCTGTGTTTACCCAGGAAGCAATTGCCTTACAAAGAAAGAATGTATTGAAAGTGGGAGATAGTGTAAAATTAGATGACGGAACAGAACACATCGTTCGTGAGGAAGATGGATTTAGAATATATAAACCTCCTGTGGAAGGTCACTTCTATGTAGTAGGAGCTGACTGTTCTGAGGGAGTTACAGGTGGAGACTACGCTGTTTGTTCAATTTTAGATAGAGCAAACGGAGAAGAGGTTGGATTCTGGCGTGGGCACATAGCTCCTGATAGATTTGCTAAATTCTTAAATAAATGGGGGCGTCATTATAATAATGCTCTGATGGTAGTTGAGGCAGAGGCTCATGGAAACGTTGTTTTAAATGTTCTAAAGAATCTTATTTATCCATCTCTATATTTCAGACCATCAAGATTCGATACAATAGGTAATCCATGGAGTGATAAATTGGGGTGGAAAACAACTAAATTAACAAGACCTATCTTAATTGATGAATTCGAGCAAATGACACGTGAGAATGAAATTACTATCCATAGCAAGGAAACAGTGGATGAAATGACTGTATTCATATTCAATAATGCAAATAATATGGTAGCTATGGAAAGTTATCATGATGACTGTATATTTGCTACAGCCATTGCTTGTCAGGGTTTTAAGGTTATTAGTGATAAACCAATGGATCAGTTAAGTTATACTCAACATCTACCACCGACTGGATACTAACAGTACTATGGTAGAATAAAATAAAAAGATACATGGCTATAAAACAAAATAAATACACTCGTTTTAATATATATAATCCCGCTGATTTCAGCGAAGAAGAGGTTGAATTCATGTCTAGATTTTACTTGCAAATGGAAGATGCACGTAATTATTTTCGACTTGTAATAAAACCCCGTTTAGATAGATCATATAAGCTTTATATAGCTTATACTGGAGATCGACAACTTCAAATAAAATCATGGCAAGCGAATATATTCGTGCCGTATGTTCAAGCTGTAGTTGAAACCCTAATGCCTCGTGTTCTTGACGCTCGACCAGACTTCAGTGTACAGGGTCGAACTGTCGAAGATCAAGCAAAATCTGAGAAACAGCAACAACTAACAGATTATATCTGGGAAATCTCAGGAATGGACTCAACTGTTGAAAATGTTGTTCGTTCTTCGCTTGTCTATGGAACAGGTTACTTGCAAGCATCTTGGAAAAAAGATGTTCGAAAACAGAAGTTTTTAAAAACACAAGATTTAGCAAAGAAAAAATATGTTTGGAAAGAAGAAGAAAGAACTTTTTATGATGCACCATTTGCAGAATGGGTTGACAACTATGATCTTTGGTACGACTGGCATAATGATGATCGAAAAAGTAAACAATACTGGTTTAAACGACTAGTTCTTACAGGACCGGAAATTAAAAGAAAATATCCTAATGCTGATAAAAAACGTCTAGGAATGGCTTTAAGTAGTCCCGGGGGAGACTTAGAAGATTATGCTTCAATTAGAACACAGGTTAAGGAAAATCATGAAGGAATAACTAAGGGCGCTGGAGCTTTTTCAAATGTTGGATACAGTAATTCTTCATATGGATACGGTAGAGATAAATATAATAATTATAGTGACCCCCAACTACAAATGTATGAAGTTTTTGAATGGACACAACCATTTGAGGATATTTATTCAGTCCACGTAGGAGGATCTTATGTTCCAATCTTGAAAGACTCAAAGATGCCTATTCCTTTTGACTTCAAAGAAGCTACATTCATTGACTTTCCTTATCTAAAAGTTCCAGGAGAATTTGAAGGATATAGTCTTCCAATGATTTTGGAAAACCCTCAAATCATGATGAACATGATTAAGAACCAGCGTTTGGACGCTGCAACTCTTTCTATTCATAAAATGTGGATAGTTAATCCTCTTGCAAATATTAGTAAAGACGAACTTGTTACGCGACCTTTCGGTATAATCTACTCAGTTGACCCAAATGGTGTAAAAGAGGTGCAGTTTAGCGATATTAAAGCAAGTGCATACAAAGAAGAAGATCTATTGAAAGCAGATATGAGGTATGCATCAGGTGTTGACGACTTTTCTATGGGTGCAGGCGCGGGAGCAAGTTCAGCAACAGAAGTAAGGCACCTTAGGGAATCCACTCTAGAGCGTGTAAGACTATACGTTAATCACTTAGGTGACGGATTTGCTACACTAATGCGATATTGGATGGATATGTCTAGACAGTTCTTTACAGAGGACATGATTATTCGTATAATAGGAGATGATGGTAAGGAAATGTTCCCTCTCATTGAAAAGAATGATCTCGAAGGTAAATTTGACTATAAAGCATCAGTTCTTCCTTCAATCGCAGGACAGCAAGATATCAAAAAGAAACAAGATATGGATCTATTCCAATTGCTTATCAATCTTCCATTTGTCGATCCTCAAAAACTTACTCAAAAGGTTCTATTCGACTGGAACTGGTCATTGGATTCAATTGCCAAAGGAGAAGAGGAACCAGAGCCAGCAATTGGGCCAGATGGCATGCCAATTGAGGGCGGAGAACAACCTCCAGAATTAGAACAATTACTAGGTTCACCTGATATGGCGTCACCAACAGCTCAAACAAGGAATATTTCCCCAGATGTAGCTAAAAATGCTCTTGCAATGCTTAAAGGAGCCGGTGAGGGGCAAGCATCGCCATTTAGACAAGCTTCTAGGCCAATTAACCTATTAAAAGCTGGTGGTGTACCGCCAACAGCGGCAAGAATTCCCCTTCCAACATCAAATCCTCGGGGATTAAACCGTAGCGGGAGAGTGAATACAAATATAAGTACAAATAGCCAGAACAGTAATCCAGAGTCACAACTTATTAATAGATCAACCAACTTACAAAGTTAATATTAATTAAATATAAAAATATGAATAACGAAAATGTGGATAAAAGTAAATTAAAAGACTACTTTACTAAAGATATCCAGGACCGGGTTTTTAACATGACTGATGGGGACATGAGAGATATACTTAAAGGACTGGAGGGCACACCGATATGGTTTGCTATAATGAAATATACACAATCAAGAGTTTCAGTAATACAAGAAGCATTTTTAACTCTTGACCCCATTAAAGATGCAGTTAAAATAGCAAGATATCAGGGGGCTATAACGGGAATGATTGACTTACAAGACGCTGTTTTAACTCTTAAATTTGAATCAAAAAAGGCAGAAAACCCTAAAAACAAAGAAGAACAAAAGAAAGATGAACTAGGAGGAGCTTATGGGGTTGTGTAAACAAAATAAACAAGGACTCATTGTCTGTAGTAAAGGATCGTCGAAATGTTTTAGCACATGGTGAAGAAACCTTTAGTCAATGTGGTAGGGATTACACACTTGAACAAATAAAGGAAACAATGACCGAATCCTTTGACTTTATGTATTTCATTTTAAAACATCTTGCCGAATTTGTCGACCAAAAGAAAAACAAAAACTAAATTTAATATTCAAATTTGCATGAATTCAATAAATCTGGACAATAAAATGAATGAACTACACCTATTTGCAGGAATTGGCGGTGGAATATACGGCGGAATGTTACTTGGTAACAAGTGTGTCGGTGCTGTTGAAATAGACTCTTTTTGTCAAGATATTTTAAGACAAAGACAAAAAGATGGTTGGATGGAAAAATTCCCTATTGAGGGAGACTTAACAGCTTTATCAGGAGTTCCTTATAAGGGTAAATTTGATCTTCTATGTGGCGGTTTTCCTTGCCAAGCATTCAGTACTGCTGCCAGGGGTAGGAATATTAAAGACAAAGATTTATGGGCTGAAATGCTCCGATTTGCAGAGGAATCTGAAGCTCCATTAGTTTTGGGTGAAAATGTTACTCGTAAAGCTATTGAACAGGCTCAAGAAGGCTTAGAAGAAGCCAAATATAGCGTTGTAACCCTCATGTTAAGTAACAGTAAATTAGGAGCTGATCACCAAAGAAATCGATTTTGGTTATTAGGAGTTCGTAAAGGTAGAGAGGAAGTATTCTTTAAATTATTAAGGTCCCTTCAAGAGCAACCAAAAATTTCAGGTGACTATTGGGCTACAAATCCTAAAGAGCTCGGTGAAATTCCAGAACCAGTTAAAAGGAGAGCCGAACTAAAGGGTTTAGGTAATGCTCAATCTCCTTTTGTTGCCGCATCTGCTGTTAGGATCCTAGCAAACAAACTTGACAAATTTCTAAAAAATCCAGAAAGTACCAAAGTAAGACCTACTACTCTAGCTCCAAAACCAAAAGAAATTGAATCTGTTTTTCAAATCAAGGAGACATGGATTAAAAAGGAAAATGGTATAGGTTTTGGTTTTGTTCACACCCCAACAACAATGGCAAATTATTCGGCAAAATCTATGATGAAGCATAAAGGTTGCCGAAATTTCGTAACTGTTTTTGAAACCCCTCAGCCTTACAATGCCGAATGGCTCATGGGTTTTCCTATTGGTGCTAGTTCCAATTCAAAACAATCAAAAGCAAACCTTAAAATATGGATGGAGTCAAGTAAATGAATTTAGAAGAACTTAATCTGGAGCTTGTAGATTTAGACTCAATTAACGCTGTAAAAAACAAATTAAAAAATGTTATAGAAAGTAACGATATTTCTGTTGATAAAGCAAACAAAGAAACTGGAGGCCGAATAGTAAACGTATCTAATAGATTAGGTGAAAGTTTACACGAAAAAAAACCCATGATGACAATGGACGGTACAAACCCCGTTGATACTATTGCAACAGATATAGATAAAATTCAATGGATTCACGCTTTAACAACTGGGTCAGCTGGTGTCGCAGTAGGAAACATAAGTTTACGTACTACAAATGCGGCAACAACTTATGAATATATAATGGCAGATGGGGATCAATCGTTGTCTGGTAGATTTACAATTCCTACTGGAGAAACAGGATATATTATGGGCTGGCAGGCGAGCGGTATTACTAAAATTATAGATATACGACTTAGGGCAACGGTGGATAGATTGGATAGAACATTGATTTCAGCGTTTAATTTTCAAGATGCTTTGCTTTTAAATGATGCAGCAAGTGGCCATATACCCTTTAATATTCCACTTAAATGCCCCGCTGGAGCTCAAATTAAAATGTCAGCACAGTCAAGTGTAGCCGGGGGAGACGCTGCTGGACACTTTTTAGTTCTGTTAATAGACGACTAAAATTGGGACTGTGCTACAATGATACAAAAGATGGTTACGGTAAGGGCAAAAAAAAATAAGTTAAAGGAATTACTCACTAAAAGAGCAGATTTTTCTTACTCAGGTGTGGGTGAAAAAATAAGCCCCTCAATAAAAAGGGCTAGGTTAGGTTATGAACAAAAAGGAAAGACGGCGGATACCCACCGCAAGAATGTTGTTTCAGTAAGAGAGAATGTTCGTGAGAAAGCCCGTATTCACAAAGGGCAACTTGAACATACAAGGGAAATTCGTAGTGCTGTTAGGGATAAAAGAGCGCCACGTAGCGCTTTTGATATAGGAGCAAAGCCACCCACAAAAGAACACTTGAGAGCTCAAAATAAACACCTAATCAAAACAAGGGAAAGACTCCAACAGGCAAGGAATAAACAGGAGAGGATAACCAAAGTAGCAAAGAGGTTTAATATGAAGAAAAAAAATAAGTTAAAGGAATTACTCGCTAAAAGAGCAGATTTCTCTTACTCAGGTGTGGGTGAAAAAATAAGCCCCTCAATAAAAAGGGCTAGGTTAGGTTATGAACAAAAAGGAGCTGAGGCAGACAAAAAAAGAGTTAATGTTTTAAAAGAAAGAAAAGAGAGGAGTAAAAATAAACTAACCTCAACGGAAAAAAGCAAACTCTTTAAAGGACTTCCAGTAAACGCGTTTAAGAGATTTCAGCAAGTTAAAGATATTGTTAAAAATAGATAATATGCCTTATTCAAACCAAGAACCAAATTATTCAGGTCCAACTACAACAGCTAGGTCGGAGGCTGAAGGTAGACTAAAAGTAGATGTAGGGAAAAAGAGATTATTAAAAGCTAAACTAAAGAATTATGGCACATATAGTAGATAAAGGGCACAAAATGGGATACGATCAATCTGATCTATTAGGTCAAAAACCTTACGGTAGTATTGGACCAGGGAGAACAGCCGAAGAAATGAAGGTTGTTAGTAAAATTAAAAAGAAGAAAGCCAGTGCTTTACGGGCAGAGGGATCAACGGCAGAAAGTGGGCAAAAGGCAAACGGTGTTGGGAGACCAACAAAAATGAAGCATTTTGCTCGATATTAATCAATAATATATAAATTATGAATACAAATTACAAAGAAGCCTTAGACAAAGAGACGGATACACATAGCGAAGCAATCTCTGGCATTATTGGAAAAATGAAGGAAAAACCAGCAGATAAGAAGGAAGGCGTTAGTTTAGTGGATATTACAAAGAAACTTGCCGAAAAGAAGTTCGGCAAGAAAAAGACCTAAAATCGTTTAAGCTTAGTCGATTTATTATTTAATTATGAACAAAAATTATTATGACAACAGAAAACGCATTTGATGGATCCGCTCCAGCAGCGGGGAGTCCTATCGCAAAAGATGTTCCTAATCCAAATGATTTAGGAGGTACACCAGAAGGTACACCTAAACCAGGAGAGGGGGAGACACCAAGAGGGGATGAAAAAACCCCAGAAAACAAAGTTGACGTTAAAGAACATGAGGAGTTACAAAGCCTTGTAGGAACACAGGGAAAAGAATTGGGGGAACTTAGAAAGTTCTTTACTGATATAGCCCCAGTTTTAGACAAATTGGACAAGAGTCCCGAACTCGTACAAGCCATCATCGATGGAAACATTACTGGAGAGTTAGCGAAAGCTGCTATGGAAGGTAAGGTGAAAATTGGAGATGCAGAAATTGTTACTAAAGCTCACGAAGAAGTTAAAAGGGATTTAGGAAAAGAGGCCTATAAAGGTGCTACATCTGAGGAAATTGAAAAAATGGTTGAGGAAAAAGCAACTAAACTAAATGACGATCTAAAGAAAGATTTCGATGGAAAACTGAAAGAACGTGATGAACTTACTGCTTTTGAAGCAAGTGTTAATGAATTTGTCTCTAGAACACCAGATTTCGCGAAGCACGCTTCAGCGATTGATAAATGGCTCGACGATCATGATGTAACAGATATTGCTGTTGCATACTATGCAGTCAAGGGTGAGCTTTCTGAAAAGGAAGCCCAGAAACAGGCAGACATTGATAAGGCGGAGGCAGAAAAGAATATTGCTCTAAATGCAGCCGGTGGCCAAGGTAAAGCTACCTTCATCAAGGGTGATGGGAAAGTTATTGACTCTTTGATCGCAGGAAAATCTAATCCTAATGTTTTCTAATTACTTTTAATGAGCTTTGTGAAAATTATTACAAGCTTATTAATTAATTTTATAAAAATACAATGGCATCATACCCATATTACACAGAGCCTACCCACGATACAGGGCAGGTTATCGATACTTCAGCAACGGGGTATCAACGAACAACAACTACAGCCTCAGACGAGGGTCGTCTTGTAGTTGACGCGGTTGACAAGATCTTTCTTCTTGAACCTAACAAGCACCCCCTTGTAACACTTCTTACAAATGTAGGAAAAGTTTACGATGGTAAAGCTTGGAAAGGCTCAAGTCTATTGAAAAGAGTTACTGGCAACCCAGAATTCAAATGGTTTGAAGACGTATACGGAGGACGATACGCAAAAGTAAGTGGTACAGTTTCAGCAGCAGCTGACCAAACAGTTACACTTACAGGAGCAGGATCAAGTTCAGGTAGAATCTTTACATTGGGAGACCTTGTGAAGAACGCACGAACAGGAGAATGTTTCACAGTTGGTGTTGTAGCAGCTACAACTATTGTAGCAGCAGCTCGAGGATTCGGTTCTTCAGCAGCAGCAACAATGGCAGATGGCGATGGTCTTTTCATCATCGGTAACGTTAACGAGGAAAACGCAGGTTCACGAAATGTTAACACTACACAAACATCACCAGAAACAAACTTCACACAGATCTTCAAAACAACTATCGCTGTGTCTAACACAGAGAAAGAAGCTAACCTATACGGTGGTAAAGACATGCCTTACCAAAGAGCTAAAAAGGGAACAGAACATGCATTAGACATCGAACGAGGTTTTTGGTGGGGTCAAAAAAGTTCTGACACAGGACTTTACGGACACCCTCGAAGAGCTACAGGAGGTGTACACGAGTTTATTGACACAGGAGGTTCATATGTCCAAAACCAAAGTGGTCCTTTGACAGCACCTGATTTCAACACATTCCTTAGAGAGGGATTTACTTACGGAAACGACACAAAGTGTCTATTCGCAGGTGGCATCGTTCTTCAAGCTATTAACGAAATCGCACGAGGTCAAATTCTAACAAAACCACTTGACACAACATACGGAATGAAAATCAGCAACTGGGTTACAGCTTTCGGTTCAATCAATATCGTTCACAATCCAATGTTTGTACAAGATTACGCAGGTTACGCTTTCATGCTTGACATGGAATGCTTCAAGTATCGATTCATGAACAATCGTGACACGAAACTAGAAACAAATATTCAAGCTCCAGATGCAGACGGTCAAGTTGATCAGTACATTACGGAAGCAGGACTTCAAAGAGAGCAAGCTCCAAAGCATGCACTTCTATTGGGGGTAACATCGTAAGTTTAAGTTTATATTCACTCACCAATCGTGGGTGACATAAGATACTAAGTAATTGGTGCCTTATGTCACTCACGATTAAGTGGTCTCCTCGGTATCTATGGGAGAATAAATCATAGGTATACGGACCCTCGAAGTCCGTCCCGACTTTAAAAAGCCACGGGTCATTGGCAAAAATAATTAAAAAAATATAATGGCAAGTAAAAATTCATTGCAAATGAGGAATCTGGCCGCTCAAAATACCGCAATTCGGTACGTTGACGATGGTCCAATTGCTCTTAGGATTAAACACCTAGGAACAACTGCTGTTACATCTGTTACTGTTACTACAGCAACAAACATCGTATTAATCGATGCTGATGGAACAACAACTTCAACATTTAGCGGAGACACAACTATCGGCGCAGTCGCTGATACAATTAACGCGGCAGCTAACTGGGAATGTAAAATTCTTGACGCCCTACGGGCAACACTATCAGCTAGTACTCTAATTAATGGTGCGATAACAGTTAGTACAGTGAATGACGAAGCAGGATATTCTGTAAATCTAGACACTAGTGGAGCAGATGACTACCTAATTCGTTGTACATATGATCGATCAGCGGGAGATCTTCTTCCAAGCAACGGTCACCGAGTTAAATTAGTTAAGTTCGAGTATAATCTAAACGTTAATGCTGCATTAGCAAATGGAGTACAAATCTGGGAATGGGATCCAGTTCTAAAGACTGAAACTCAAATCTGGCAAGCTGCTTCTGTTGACGCAACGTTGACAACACATGATTTCACTAAAGGTCCAATCACAGCAAAAGAAGGTAATGACCTTGTAATATTAATTACAGATACTACATCTATTACAGATGCAGCTGATAATTACATGCAAGCAATTTACGTACGAGAGTAATTCCGCTGTTTTATTAGACCAACCTTGAAAATATCATGGCAAGTTTAGAATCATTACAAACAAGATCCCTAGAAGCTGAATCAAAGTCTGGACGAACAGTCGATGACAAGAGTTTGGCTATAGAGATCGTACATGTAGCAACAGGAGATAATCCTGTAGTTACATTAGTCTCAGCAACAGGTATTACTCTAGCTGATGATGATTACACAACAGGATCTCTTGCATTCAGCACATACACAAATCTAGGCCTTCTAGTTGATGAAATCAACGAAAACCACAATTTGTATTGGGCAGCAAGAATTATAGACGGGCTTCGATCTACATTGACAGCATCAAGTGTATTAATTCCTAACAGTGCAATCACGGCAGTCACAAGAGGTGGTGAAACGATTTACGAGGTGTTTATTGATCAAAGTGTCAATGACTCTATGTTTTTCCGAGTAGCTAGAGACAGAGGTGTGTTACGAGATGACAACGCTAACCTAAAAACAGACGTTCCTGAAGGTAGTCATCGAGTTAGCATTAGTGGAATTGTTTATCGAGTAAGTATTAGTGGTGCTACAGCTAATGGATTGAGAATTTACGAATACAACCCAGTTGGAGACGTAGAAACTCAACTCTATCAGTATACATCTGTAGATGACACGGAAACAACGATTGACCTTACTGATTTCCCTATCACAGCAGGTTATGGTAACGAACTAATAGTTATGTTTAACGACTCAGCTATTACTGACGCAACAACCAACTTCTTGCAAGTTGATTACACACGAGAGTAAGACTTAAAGCTTATGGCTTTATTGGCGAGAAAATTACTTTTCTCTCCGGTTAAGGTCGTAAAAAAATTACATTAAAAATTAATCAATTTAAAATAATGAAAACGAATTTAGTTACTAATGGAATAATTGCGGCTGTAATTGCAATAGCGGTTTCTTTTGGAGCATATTATGTACAACCAGATATTCCTGACTCTATTAAAGGAGAAGAAGGTAAAGCTGGTAAAGCTGGTCCAAGAGGTTATGTTGGATCTGCCGGAAAAGACGGAAAAGATGGAAAAGATGGAAAAAGCGGTGTTGATGGAAAAGACGCTATTGTAAACATAAACACAATTACCGATGCTGTTATTGATGAAATAGAAGATAGAGAGAACAGAGTAGATTTCTCTTACTCAGGTGTTGGAGGAAGTTTCACAAGAACTCTTAACATAGACAATGAAGACGAATACAGATTCACAATCAAGCACTTTGGTTCTGGAGATGTAGATATATCAATGGAAGATGAGGGTGGTGATGTTCAAGTATTTATCGATGGCCAGGGTCACTTTAATACTGCAGACACAAGGACTCTTAATGCTGAGGAATATATACTTCATATTAGCGCCGACGGGGATTGGGCAATTGAAGTTGAACAAATATAAATTTAAAATTTAAAGCTTATGGCTTTATTGGCGAGAAAAGTTTACTTTTCTTTCCGATTAAGGTCGTAAAAAGACTATTAAAATTAATTATGAACAAAAATTATGTCAGCAAAATTTGTAAGTAAAAATCAAAACTACATGGTCGTATTACGACCAGGAAAAGAAGGTAATAGAGCAACAGGAACTCAAGCAGTTTCTGGTTTATATGTTAAGTTTCTGTCAGGAATGGTAGACGTTAAAGAAGATTCAATAATAGAGTTGATGAGATCACACCCAGACTTCGGTCAAGCTTTTATTGAAATAGAAGCTGGGGAAACTGACCCATACGCAGAAACACGTGCGGAAACAGAACCTAAACACGTAACACAAGAAATGAAATATGGTCATATTGTTAAACGTGAAGGAGCACCAATCGCTACAAAAGTGACACCTCAAATTAAGAAATTGATTGAGGCTGAAGCAATGAAGATGATACCGGGTCTTATAAAGAAAGACCCTGAGTTAATTAAGGCAGTAATAGTGGATCTTGCAAAAGATATGAAGAAAGAAGGGGGAAACCCTAAAGCAGCCCCTAAAACGGCCTCTAGAGGCTCAAAAACAGCCTCTAAGACCCTTGAAGTGGAGACAGATGATACTGGAAGCGTTGATCCTAACTTAGGAAGCGTTCCAGGAGCTCTAGACACAGAAAATAAGGCTTAAATACCAAAATCTAAAAAAGGACTATGATACAATAAATGGGTTAGTTAATAACCAATTTATAAATATCATGTCAAACAAATTTTTTAATCTATACTACGATCCAGTCCGCGAAGGCTATGACACCTCGTCATGGAAAACTTTGTGGGGTGCACCAGAAGTTATAGGGAGTGAACTAAATCTCCCAATAGCAGCAATCATTCACTACGGGGATATACTCCGGGGTGATGCTGTATTTAACGTGAATATACCAGCTCCTGCTGTTGGACATGACAGAAAGTTCGGGTTTATTCAATATAATAAAAACGCTTATCTATACTTCAAAATAGATAATGGTACGTTTACGGCCGAAACATCTGATGGAACAACAACAAATTCCGGTTCTATTACGTGGCAAAGTGCTTGGACAGACACTGACACAGAGTTCAGGGTTAAATGGGAAGCAGGTAGAGTAGAATTCCATGTTGCCGGAAACTCTCAAGTTGTTATAAGTGATATCTCTGTACCGGGTGATGCAATGAGCTTGTATGTATCAAACATGACAGCGGGTTCAAACCTTCTATTGAATTACATCGATGTAAAGGGTATTCAATCATACATCTTCCACGAAGGATATGAAGATTCTAACTTCGGTGATGTTATCTACAATGTTGAAGGTATTAATATTACAGAAAATCTTGATATTGAAATCATGGGAACATCAGCTTCAGCTTCTGTATCTCCATCAGCTTCTGTTAGCCCATCAGCCTCTGTATCTCCATCATCATCAGTATCTGCTTCAGTTAGCCCATCAGCATCAGTATCTCCATCAGCTTCAGTTAGCCCATCAGCTTCAGTATCAATCTCTGTATCACCATCATCATCAGTATCTGCTTCAGTTAGCCCATCATCATCAGCATCAAGGTCAGTATCTCCATCAGCGTCAGTCTCAAGGTCAGTTAGCCCATCAGCTTCAGTTTCAAGATCAGTATCTCCATCAGCCTCTGTATCACCATCATCATCAGTATCTGCTTCAGTTAGCCCATCATCATCAGCATCAAGGTCAGTATCTCCATCAGCGTCAGTTTCACCTTCACCACAACAATAATCTAATCTGATATGAATGATAATAAAGAAATCTTAAAAGCAATAGACTCTTTCCAAAAAGAGAACTATAAATTCCATATCGAGACCCATAAAAAACAGAATGACACAAATGGAAGACTTCTAGACGCTGAAGAAGACATTAAAAACCTAAAAAAAGTGGATATCTCAATTAAAAACCAGATTTCTAATCTAAAAATGCCTGATTTGACCCACATAATAACAGAATTGACTAAAAATAGTACTGATTTAAAGTGGATTAAGAAAAGTCATTGGATAGTGGTAAGTGCCTCAGTAGGTACATTTGTAACACTTATTGTTAAAGCATATATGGGTCTATAGAGCCCTTAAAACCAAACTCTCAAAGAGCTTGGTTTTTTGGTGAATCCTTATCCACACTTTTTGCATTTGACTTTCTTTTAGTGTATACTGTATACATAAAGTAACTATAAGTATGAATATGAATTATATATTTTTTGTCACAGGTCGAAATCATAGACAAAAAAACGTTAATCTAGATTAGTGTTTATTTATTTAGCAAGAAAAATATCATATATGGTAAAATCAAAATGTAATGTAGATGGAATGAAAGTGAAGGGCTTTTTTCGATTACAGATCACTGAAAAAGGTGAAGTAGTTGGGGATACAGGATGGCAAGCGAACCAGGTTACTAACCTAGGTATTCGACAATATATTGTAGGATGGCTAGTATCTGGTACAGGTAAAGCAGTTACTCATATGGCACTTGGAACGGGTGGAGCTCCGGCTTCAGACGATACAACGTTGTCAGGTGAGAACTTCCACAAAAGTACAAATGCCACTACCAACTCTCGAGTTGGTGTAACAACTTCAATTGTGGCATCAGGAACAGCTCAATTCACAGGACAGTTTGCTTCTGCAAACAGTTTCGTGACTGCTTCAACGAACATTTCCAACATCGGTTTGTTCGAAACATATCTTACTTCGTTAGCAAATGCTGGAACCCTGTTCGCAGGAAACACATATGCATCGAGTACAGTAGCTACAAACCAGTCAGTCAATGCAACGTATCAAATACGTTTCGCAAGTGCTTAATTGGGTACCTGATAGTGTGCCTTAAATTAGGGCATACAAATTAGTTACTTATTAAAAATAATATGATGTATAAATATGAAAATAACAAAGAATACGAGGGATCTTTTAAAGAAAAGGAAAACTTCATACGTTGATATTGGCTGCGGTGCAGCAAAGCAAGGTAAACAGTGGTTTGGAATAGATTATAGAAAACTTCCAGGAGTGGATCTCGTCCAAGATTTGGAGTCTTTCCCTTGGGCTCTACCCTCAAATTCTTTTGATATAGCAATCTCATCCCATGTAGTGGAGCACATAAGCCCCGCACATGGGGTTTTTATTTCGTGGATGAATGAGGCGTGGCGTATTTTAAACCCGGGTGGACAATTTATTATAGGAGCACCTTATGCAACATCTGTGGGTATGTTAAGAGATCCAACACATTGTAATTTTGTTAACGAAGAAACGTGGTCGTATTTTGATCCCTACGACCAGTTTTTTAATGGTAACTTGTATCATATATACTCACCATTACCATGGGAGATTAAGATAAACACATGGCATTCCACGGGAAATATTGAGGTAGTTTTGGTCAAGAGGAACATTAAACCTGAATATAGTGTGGATAAGGAATACTTACGTCTTTTAAAAAAGTATACTAAACTCACAAATTAATATGAAAAAAAACAAAAAAACAAAAGACGTAGCTATTAAAACAGTGAAACGACGTCGTAATGACTTTTCTTGTCAGGGTCAAATAAAACATGAGTTAGATAAAAATCCTAATATAAAAAATTGGACTAACCGTATTTTAATTGCAATACCTACCACAGGTCTCGTTCGTGTAGAGTGGATGATGGCAAAATATTCGCAGATTATACCAACCAATTGGTCGCAGGTGGAAATGACGTCTTGGTTAAATACATACGCACCACTCGAATATCAACTTCCCGACGCTGAGAACCTTATAGCTAAACATGTAGTAGAAGGAGAATATGAGTGGCTTATATCAATAGAACAAGACAATTTAATTCCCCCTGATTCATATATTCGTTTGAATGAATATATGATTGAAGGTAAGGTTCCTATTGTTTCGGGTGCTTATTTCACAAAATCTCAACCAGCTGAGCCTATTATGTACAGGGGACGTGGTAATGGGTCATTTCAGGACTTCAAAATGGGGGATAAGGTTTGGTGTGACGGTATACCGTTTGGTTTTACATTGATTCATGGGTCCATTATAAGGGCTCTTTGGAATGAAAGTGAAGAATATATGGTTAATAATGAGGTTACTCGTAAGGTTTTCGCTCTTCCCAACTTTAATAAAGAAAATCTAGGTTTTGACAATAGGGAGGCAGAGGGGGAAGAAACAGGACGATTTTCTTACACGAGGGGTACAACAGACCTGAACTTTTGTAAACGAATAATGAGAGATGATATATTCACAAAAGCAGGATGGCCAGCTTATCAGAAAAAAAAGTATCCTTATTTGGTCGATACAAGACTCTTTGTAGAGCATATAGACGAAAGGGGGCGTAAGTATCCATTGGGGGGTATACCACAGAAATATGCACCAGTTAAGGGTAGAAAGGCAAAAGAAATCAAGTAAAAAGTGGTATAATGACTTTATGGAAAAGAAAAAAAAGATTAAAAAAGAAGACCCCGAAATACTTGAAATCAACGTAAGTGATTTAATTGCTGGAAAAGATGTAGGTCCAGGTCAAAAATAATAATATGACAACAAAAATTTATGGATATGGTTGGGTCGGTAAAGCTATGCATGTTTTATTTCCAGATGCTAGTTTAGTTGATCCAATGTTGCAAGGAATCGAAGATGAAAAAAAGGCTGACATAGCCTTCATTTGTGTTCCTACTAATAACCTAGAAGATGGATCTTTAGATTCATCTATCGTTGAAGATGTTGTTAAAAACTCAAAAGAAGAGTTGATAATAATACGATCTACCGTAATGCCCGGAACATGTGATTTCCTTGAAAAAAAATACAATAAAAGAATAGTCATGCAACCAGAATATCTCGGTGAGACCACCAACCATCCTATGACAGATCAAAAAGAAAGACCGTTTATGGTGATTGGGGGTAAGCAAAATGATCGTAGAAAAGTTATTCAGTTATACCAAAAAGTATATAATGCAAATATCTCAATAAGGCAGGTGACAAATTATGAAGCTGAGGTTATTAAATTATCAGAAAACAGAGCTATAGCCTTCAAAGTAGCCCAGTGTCAGGAACTATATGATGTATGTGAGAAGGCGGGTATCGATTATCATATAATACGTGACGCGGTTTATGGAGATGATCCTAGGTTTAACCTATGGTGGACCTTTGTTTTTGAAGATGAAAGGGGATTTAATTCCAAATGTATACCTAAAGATATCTATGGTTGGGCTGCATGGGCAGAAAGTGTTGGGTATGATCCTGTATTAACTAGATATCTATTAGAGGTTAATGATAAATATTTATGCTCTCAATAATAATCCCCAGTAGGAACGACGAGTTCCTCCAAAAAACAATAGATTGTCTTATAGACAAGGCTGAAGGTGAGATTGAAATCATCGTTGTTCTAGATGGATATTGGCCGGTTACTCCAATAATAAATAATCCTAAGGTTATAATCATACATCACGGAACACAATTTGATAATAAAGGAATGCGTAGCAGTATCAATAAAGGCATGGCTATAGCTAAGGGGGAATACGTAATGAAGATTGACGAACACTGTAATGTGGATCAAGGCTACGATGTAAAGCTTGCAGCTGATTGTGAGGATAACTGGGTAGTAACACCACGAAGGCATAGATTAGACCTAAAAACATGGGGTAATGTGAGTGACGGCAGACCCCCTGTTGATTATAATTTTCTTGCTTATCCTTATGCACGTTTCCACGACCATAACTGTGGCCTCCATGGTGAGATATGGAAACGTCCAGAAAGAGATCATATCTTAATAGATGATGCTATCTCAATGCAGGGGAGTTGTTATTTCACAACACGTAAGTGGTGGTTTGAAATGATAGGACCGATGGACGAAGAGAGTTATGGACCATTCACTCACGAGGCTCAGGAGATCTCAATGAAATCGATTATGGGTGGAGGGGAGTTTAAGGTAAACAAAAAAACTTGGTACTCACACTTACATAAAGGAAAGACTGGGAAGAAGTACGGTTTCTCTAACGTACAATATCGAAGACATGGAGAATACAAAGAAAGAGGTCGATTGTTTTGTATAGACTTCTGGATAAACGACAAAACAAATGCTAATTGGGGACCCGAAAAAAGGAAACGTACCTTCAAATGGTTTTTTGAGGAATTCGGTCCCTTTCCTGGATGGCCAGATAACTGGGAAGAACAATTAATAATAGATAATAAAATTGAACATGCAAAATAGAATTAAATTAATGGAACACTTTCGAGACCTAGGCTTTAAGAAAGGAGCTGAAGTAGGTGTGTTTGATGGAAGGTTTTCTGAGGTTATCTGCCAAATTATCCCTGGGGTTGACTTACTTTGTGTTGACAATTGGAAAGATAAATGGTTAAGATCAAAACCTGCAGCAATTGACAGATTGTCTAAATACAATGCTATAATTATACATGATACAAGCCTAAACACCGCTAAGGTTATTAATGACAGGTCTCTTGATTTTGTGTTTATTGACGGAGAACATTCTTATCCTTCTGTTAAGGAAGATATAGAAGCTTGGGCACCTAAAGTTAAAATTGGGGGAATTGTGTCAGGACATGATTATTATATAACAAGAACAAAAAACAAAGGTGTGATTGATGCTGTTGATGGGTATGTATCAAAACATAACTACAAGCTATTATTAACAGATGAAGATAAGGAAAATCCAGTTGAAGATGACAGGCAACCAAGTTGGTACTTTATTAAAGACAAATAATATGATAATCGGGAACGGTACAATTGCAAAGGCTATTATAGATAGAGAAGACAGGGTCTTCTTTGCTAGTGGTGTGTCTGATAGTCAGGAAAAAAGAGAGTCTGAATATAGAAGAGAGATCGACTTATTAGCAGGTCAGGATAAAGATGAACATATAGTTTACTTCAGTACACTGTCCGTGTATTTCACAAACTCTAGATATACTCAACATAAGATATTCATGGAGGAATATATTAGAAACCATTTCAAACATTACACAATAATGAGACTTGGGAATACCACGTGGGCAGGTAATAAAAAGCATCTAATCAATTTCCTTCGTGATAAGATTGATAAAGATGAATCTTTCGAAATCCGTGACGAATATCGTTATGTCTTAGATAAAGAAGAATTCCAACACTGGATAAAACTTATACCAACATGGAATTGTGAAATGAACGTCACAGGTCGTAGAATGAAGGTGAAAGATATAGTAGAAGAAATTAAAAAAGGATTAATTTAAAAAAACATGGATACATTAAAATATATAATCGACAAATACAACTTAGACATTAATACAAGGCTTCCTATTGAAATTCCTGATATAGGGAGAGGGGTTCTCCCAGGATGGTTGCACCACCTAAACTTCAAAACTGGAGTAGAGATTGGGGTAGCTTATGGAATATATTCTCTTGAATTAATAAGTGCAAATCCACAAATGAAATTAACAGGCGTCGATGCTTACTTACCCTACGATGGTTACAGATGTTACAAAATACAATCCACACTTGATAAACTTGAAAAAGATGCTCACGGTAAACTAGATGAATTTCATAACTATACATTTATGAAAAAATGGAGCATGGATGCCCTTGATGAATTTGAGGATGAGTCTCTTGACTTTGTTTATATTGACGGAAACCACGAGGATCCATTTATTACTCAGGATATAGAAGCTTGGCCGAATAAGGTGAGATCGGGTGGGATAGTGGCTGGGCATGATTTTTCTAGAGTTAGTAATGCAAAATGGCGAGTTAAAGACGCTATTCTAAAATATACAACAGATAATAACATAAAACCCTGGTTTGTATTAGGGGCTAATGGAAAACATAGAAACACAACAAGAGACACTGCTCGTTCGTGGATGTTTATTAAACCTTAATATATAAAATATGAAAAATATAACAGTTTTAACCGCGAACCTCGGGGGGTTCGATAAACAAATAGATTATGTGGAACAAACTGTCGATTATGATTTCTTTCGCTTTACAGACAAGAATTTTCCACCACGTCTAGGTTCTATGACACCAAGACTACAGGCTAGAATACCTAAAATGTCAGGGTGGCAAATGAAACCTGGATACGAATATTACGTTTGGGTAGATGCTTCTTGTATTCTTGCAAAAGAAGACTCACTAGAATGGTTGATTAATAAATGCGAGGATTCAGATTTTGTTGTGTTTAAACATCCAAACAGAAATTCTATAAAAGAAGAAGCGGATTATCTCAAAGAAAGATTAGAAAAGAAATGTCCATATATAACTCCACGTTATGAAAATGAATTAATCGATGAACAGGTTAATATAATAAAAGCTGATGAAAACTATATTGATGATCACTTCTTTGCCTCAACTGTAATGGTGTATAAGAATACAGAGAAAGCTCATACAGCCCTTTTTGATTGGTGGTACCATACGTCACGTTACCATTCTATTGACCAACTCTCTCTCCCTTATGTGTTATGGAGGTCAGACTGTGATTTAACTGTTATTCAGGAGAGTTATTTAAAAACACCCTATCTTAAATACATTAGAAAATAATGATTATTCATGTCTACAGTATAGTAAGAAATGATGAGTATATATTACCCTATCTTTTAAGACATTATGAGACCTTTGCTGATAAGATCTTTATAATTGATGATCATAGTACTGACAGCACTAGAGAAATTGCTAAAACTCATCCCAAAGTTGAATGTTTACCCTTTACTTATGATAGGGGTATGAACGAGGATGACTTCAATGAATGTTTTGAAGAGTCTTACAAAGAGTACAGTAGAAATGTGGCTGACTGGGTAATGTGTGTTGACTCAGATGAGTTTATTTATCACCCTGCCATAAGAGAGGTTTTAGAAAAAAAACACAAAGAAGGGGCAAGGGCACTAAAAACAATAGGATATATGATGGTCTCAGAAGAAAAACCGAATAAGAATGGACAGATATACGATGAATGTAAGATGGGAGTAAAATTTAGAGGATACGATAAACCTGTTGTGTTTAATCCATCTATTGACGTAAAATTGGGACACGGAAGACATTCTATCAAGCTTCCTGATAACAAAAAAACAGTCAGGTCGAGTTTAAAGCTTTTACATTATAGATATCTGTCTAGAGAGTACTTCATTGAACGTTCTGAACATCTCTACGAAAGGTGTGAGTACATGGACGCTAAAGCTAAGGAATACAGAATGGGCCGTGGCTTAGCTTGGTACGATAAGAGCTTAAAGTCGAAATTAACAAACGTACTAGAAACATGAAAATAAACATCAAAAAAAATTATGGATCACATCTACCAGTTTTAATTAAGGTTATGAATGAAACTAGTGGGAGTGTGTTAGAATTAGGTACGGGTCTCTATAGTACCCCGTATCTTCACTGGGCATGCTTTTCACAGAAGAGGAAACTAGTATCCTATGACTCTAAAGAGTATATAGATCTAGCAGCTTCTTATAAAGACACCTTTCATGAGGTTTATGGAATAGATGATTTCAGTAAGATTGATATAGAAAAAACGTGGGACGTTGCTCTTGTTGATCATACCCCCGCTGAACGCCGAAAAGAAGAGGTAAAGAGACTGGCCTTCTTTGCTAACTATATAATCATACATGACTCTGAGCATTGGTATGACAAAGACTATAAATACAGTGAAATTTATCCACTATTCACATACAGATTCGACTACAAAGAAGCATGGCCACACACAACAGTATTAAGTAATTTTGTAGATTTAACAAACTTTAAAGTATGAATAAGACTCTAGATTACATATTAGCTAAATATCAATTAGCTCCTTGTGATGTTTTACCTGTTATTTTAAAACAGGAATCAGACAGAAAGGGATTAATTAAGTTATTTGCAGATTTAAGATTCAATAAAGGGGTTGAGGTTGGGGTTGCGAGTGGGGATCATGCTTTAGCAATGTGTCAAACTGTACCTAATTTAGAATTAACTTGCATTGATCACTGGAGGGGAGAGAGAAAAAAACATCGTATTGAAACGCAGAAAAAGTTAGCGGGATATAATGTAAAATTAATAACCGATTTGAGTGAAAATGTTGTTGAGCAAATAGAACCTGGATCTCTAGACTTTGTATATATAGACGCAGGGCACACTTTTGATGCAATTATGTTAGACTTAATTAAATGGAGTAAAAAAGTAAGAACTGGGGGAATAGTCTCTGGTCATGATTACGGTCCGATCAACGATAGATTGACAAGAAATAGAACGTGTGGTGTGTATGAAGCAGTTAATGCTTATGTCGATGCACATTATATAAAAAATTTATTCGTCATTGATTCAGAATCAGTTACACCGACATTTTTTTGGGTAAATTAAAAATATGATAAAAGATCTAACAGTAGTCTATTATACAGCTAATAATGCTCCAGAAAGCTTCATGGCAAAAACACAAGAGCAATTATTAAAAGCAATTGGGGACACACCCTTGATTTCTGTTTCTCAAAAACCTATGGACTTTGGGGAAAATATTTGTGTGGGAGATATAGGGTGTTCAACAGTAAATATCTACAAACAATCATTGATTGGTGCAAAAGCAGCGAAGACGAAATATATAGCAATGGCTGAGGATGACGCCCTTTACACCCCCTCACACTTTGAATATAGACCAACACCTGGAGTATTTGCATATGATGAAAACTGTTGGGGTATATATACGTGGACAAAGCCTCTTTTTACTTATAAGGGGAGAAGGGTTCTATGGGCACTTGTTTGTGAGAGAGAGCTATATATAAAGGTTATGGAAGAAAGATTTGCTAAGTATCCAAACCATGATGTAAAAGTTCCACCTACATGGGGAGAGCCAGGTCGATATGAAAGACAATTGGGGGTAACCCTCAATAAGACAGAATACTTTTTTTCAAAAGAACCCAGTGTTGTTTTCTCACATCCTACAGCTCTAGGTTTCTTGAATCTCGGAAAGAGAAAAAGATTGGGAATAAATCCCACAGAAGAACTTGCTCCATGGGGGAAAGCAGAAGATATATTAAAATTCTATCAATAATTATGTCAAAATATAAATTAAGTATAATAATACCCGCGCGCAATGAAATGTTCCTTACGAAAACAATAGAAGACCTACTTGAACATAAAACAGATGATACAGAGATCATTGCTGGTTTAGATGGAGAATGGGCGGATCCTGTTATTCCTGACCATGAGGACGTATCTTTACTATATTATCCAGAAAGTATCGGTCAGAGGGCTATATCTAACCAGCTATGTAAACTTTCTGATGCTAAATATATAATGAAAGCTGATGGACACTGTGCTTTTGAGCAGAATTTTGATAAAAAAATGATAGAAGCAATGGAAGAATTGGGGGATAACATTACAATGGTACCAATTATGCGTAATTTACATGCTTTTAACTGGGTATGTTCCAACTCTCACGTACGCTATCAGGGCCCCAGTGGCCCCTGTAAGCACGAATTAGCCCCTGGGGTGGAGTGTGGGAAGGAAACCACCAAAGACGTCGTGTGGATAGCCAAAACAAGCCCTCAGAGCACTGCTTATAGCTTTGACCCAACCCCTCATTTTCAATACTTTGGAGAGCTTAAAAAGCGTCAGGTAGGTGATTTTCCTGAAACAATGTCCTTACAGGGGTCTTGTTTTATGTTGACACGCGCAAAGTACTGGGAATTAGACATCTGTTCAGAGGATTTCGGCTCATGGGGGAGTCAAGGTATAGAAGTAGCCTGTAAAACATGGCTTTCTGGGGGAAGGGTTGTTGTAAACAAAAAGACTTGGTACGCGCACATGTTCAGAACACAAGGTGGGGACTTCGGTTTTCCTTACCATCAGCGTCAATCTAAAGTAAATGAGGCTAAAACAGTGGCTAAGAAGATGTTTTTTGATGGAGAATGGAAAGGTGCTGTACGACCTCTCTCGTGGTTAGTAGAGAGATTCTGGCCAATTACTCACTGGACTGAGGATGATTTAGAGAGACTAAAGGGTTCAAAACGGCTAACTAAAGGCATTATTTATTATACAGATAATCAATTAAATCTTAAAATAGCACACGCTGTGCAAAGGCAATTAAGAGAAATTAGTGAAACAATGGGCATACCTATCGTTAGTTCCTCACTGAAACCAATGGAGAGAATGGGGAAAAACATACATCTATCACTTAAAAGGGGTAGATTGACCATGATGAAGCAAATTTTGGCTACATTAGAAGCCAGTACATCTGATATAGTATTCTTTTGTGAGCATGATGTCTTATATCCACCATCTCATTTCGATGCAATGCCCAATAAAGATGAATTTCTCTATAATCAAAATTGGTGGAAAATACGCCCCATAGACGATTTGGCTATACATTATGATGCAAATCAGCTCTCAGGTTTATGTTGTTACAGAGATTTTGCTATAAAGGAATATAAGGAAAGAGTCAGGAGAATAGAAGAGAGTGGTTGGAAAAACAGTATAGGATATGAACCTGGTACAAGGAATATAGGAAAAGGGGGTATTAGTGATTACGGTCATAGAGTTTGGAAATCTGAAACACCCATGATTGATATAAAACATGAGGGTAATCTAACAAAACAACGATGGAATAGAAATCAATTTAAAAATCAGAAAAATTGTGAAGGATGGTTAGAAACAACTAGAGATAAAATTAAAGGTTGGAATGATTTAGATAAGTTATTTTAGACCTAAAAAACCGCTATAATGCGGTTTTTTAGTTAGAGGACTATGATATTATAAAAACATAATGAATTTTTTAAATAGAGTAAAAACTAAATAGTTATGAAAACATTATTTAACTCACAAAAGAAAAGTTGGCAAAAAGACAAAAATGATTTTACTTTTATTGACTTATTTGCAGGTATTGGTGGCTTCAGAATTGCACTGGAGAAGTTGGGTGGAAAATGTGTTTTTAGTTCAGAGTGGGATACCAATTCCCCAAAAACTTATATGACTAATTTTGGAGATAGTCTATCTGTTCCAGTTATTGAGAAGCTTTTCAAGCAAGTGTTAAAAACATAGACAGAAACAGGATAATATGGACATTAAACTTCTAAAAAATCATAAACATTGGAATGCAAAACCGACTAAATTGGACGGAAAAGATGCGACAGAATTCCATAGCAAATGGATAAATTATCTTGACGCTAATGATAATTGGCAAGAAATAAATACTGATTTTGTAGAAACTGTAGATAAATTTGAAATGAAAAATGCTCCATTTGAGATGTATATACCTCTTTATTCTGATGGTGTTGCAACTCAACACATAAACAATAGATGGGGTGTTGGAATAAAACAGAAAATTAAAGATGTTCCGATTGATATAACTATTAAAGCAATAGGAGTTTCTAAAGTTAAAGGTATTATTGAAATAGGAGATTTAGGTTGGGGGGAAACTAATTATGTTATTTACAAAAATGCTTGGTCTAATGCCGACCTTATCTATTATATACAGCACGGAAAAGCACCACGATTACGAAAATTAGTTAGATTTAATTCAAATCCTAATCTTACAGCAGACGTGATTTACTTCAACCCTAGTTCAGACCACATAACAGTAACAGGATAATGATTAAAGACTTATTAAAAAACAAAAACGCTAAAGAGCAAGCAAAAATTAAAGGGCAAGAGATAGCCAAAGTAGATTTTCGTGGTGAATATATAAGTCAGACTTATGGAATAAAGATTGATATTCAGAATATTACTGCTACTAAACACGGTCTCAATGTTCTGGTAAAAGCTTGGAGGGGTACTAAACAACTCGGTTTCGGTAAAGATGGTTCTGTTGAAATAGAGAGAATTAAAATACATAATCCTATCATTTTAGTGGAAGATTCAAATGGAACTATAATCAAAGAATGGATAGATTATGATGGTCAAACACAACAGATAAAACAAAAAGAGGATCCAGCAAAAGCTACGCAAGAAGATTTAGCACATACAATTTCACTTATTGGAAAAGAAGATACAAATATAATTAAAGGAAAAATCGGTAATACTTCATCAACATTCAACTCTGCAACTGGAGCAAACAGTCCTGTGGATGGTGGTGGAAGATGTGATAATGCAACTTGGTCCACTTGTCGTGATGCCGCTTCATCTGATTCAGCGAGTGATACTGCAATCAATCATCAAATAGTGTCTGATTTCCGAGATGTTGAAAAGTATCGTCTTGGTAGAATGGGTAATTTATTTGATACA
>Ga0098034_1000153_pt1 | contig 33482 bp, 41 predicted proteins | sample 2_EtaG_FD_77062 | JGI IMG/M metagenome (GOLD analysis project Ga0098034, IMG submission 77062) | Marine viral communities from the Subarctic Pacific Ocean - 2_ETSP_OMZ_AT15125 metaG | ecosystem: Environmental > Aquatic > Marine > Oceanic | place: Pacific Ocean | collected 2015-01-07
CAAGTGCCACAACCACAAGTGCCACAACCACAAGTGCCACAACCACAAGTGCCACAACCACAAGTGCCACAACCACAAGTGCCACAACCACAAGTGCCACAACCACGAGGCAGAGGACGAAGGGGCGGCAAATGGGGCAAGGCGGGCGCGTATTTGGCGGAACAGTTGACCAAACTATTTGAAGTTCAAAACCCTGCCAAGCCCACGGGTCGCAAAAACCGCTATGGCGTACCTATCTATGAAGGGGGCAGGTAGGAATGACTCGACTGCCGATGCCGGGGATGCCGGCACTGCCGACGATGAGCAGCCTGATGCAGCAGGCTGCTGCACCGAAGCCCTACCAGAGTAGGTATCGTAGTCGTCCGCAGTCACGGGCTATGTCGCCAGATGAAGAATCTGGCGCGACACAGTCGCTCGTGGGCCAAGGACTGGGAACGGTGGCTGCGCTTGGCAACGTCCTAGACTTACCAGGCAGTTCGGTTCGCGACACGCTATCGGGGCGAAATCCGTTTGATCAATGGTTGCCTTGGAACATGACGACCGCTGACACTCGCATCAGCGGTCGCGATATGGCGCGTGAGCTGGGCTGGGCTGGCAAAGAGGACAATTGGCGAAACTTTTGGGGGGGCCTGGGCGTTGAAATAGCGCTTGACCCGTTAACGTATGTTGGAGGATTCGGCGCGGCGACAAAGGCGCTGGGCTTAGTCGGCAAGGCGGGAGTCAAGGGGTCGAGTATCGCCGCAGCCGCAACCGCTAAAGCCGCCGCGAAGGCTGGCGCCGGGAAACTCGGTCGCAAGATCGGGGTGCGGGAAGCGAGGGCGACATCGACTATCGAGGACATCTTGCGATTCGGCGACAGTGCAAGTCGCGACGCCATCACAGGGACGCTCAAGCGTAAGTACAAAACCGACAGCGCGGCTGATGCACTGAACATGATGGTTGACGGTAAGCGGTTGGGTGACACACCCTTGACCAGCGCGTGGTCAGTCGATGTCCCGTTGTACGGTCCGGTGAAGAACTTCGGCAGCGCCGCCGGCAAACGCGGCATGGCGTACAACCGAGCGATGGACACGGCTGGCGCTTGGCTGAGCAACACGAAGGTCGCCCGAGCCGGTCGCGGACTATTCGATGCAGCGTCGCAAGGCTTCTTCAAGAAGCATCACCAGGAGTTGGCGCGGAAGGCGGACGCCAGGCGTCGTGTGTACGACAAGATCGCCGCCAAGGCTTCGCTGGAATTCCGCGAGACGGTTGACGAGTATAGCGATTCCATTGACGAGGTCTTCGGGCTTCGGCCAGAGATGGACAACGCGCTGGCGGACCCGCACGGCTTGCAGGTTGGCGACGTGGTCAAATCCTCGGACCTGGACAACTACGGTCGGGTGACGAAGATCGCAGATGACGAAACGACTGTCTTCTTCCGCAACCCTGAGACTGGGGCGAGTCGCGAAATCGGTTACAAGGCTGGGGATGCAGCGCCAGCCTACAAGATGCCAGACGGCTCAGACGTTAACCTAGACGTGACCCATCGTCGCGGAACAGACGAGGCCAGCGCCTGGCGGAAGATGGAGTACGGCAAAGTCGCCGAAGACATTTTGCGATTCACTCGCGAGACAGGCGATGTCGACTCGGCGTTCGCTTTGTACCTGCCGAAAGACAATCCAGTCGTTGCCCAGTGGCGGAAGACGATGGAGTTCGGCGAGGGTCGCGACTTCTTCTCCAAGACCGCACGCGAGCTATACGGTTCACAATCGGACGGCTTCATGCCGGTGGTCGATTCGTACGCGCGAACGTGGGCGATGGCGAAGGCTGGCCGAACGGCGGACGATTTCTACAAGACGTTCAAGGGTGGAGAGATATACGACACGATGGATGGGTGGATAGCGGCGACCAAGAAGCATTCCAGCACCGGAACGCTTGAGCAGCGAGACTTGCGCGGCGAATTCTGGCTGGAAGGCGGGAGTGTACGGTTTGCAGACGGGGCCATCGGCGACAATCACGAAGTCTTGGCGCTGGCTGCTATTCGCCGCGACCTCGCAGACAAACTAGGTTTTGACGACGCCGATGACTTCCAGTCTGTGTCGGAGATGATCGCGGAAGCCGCACACAACAACCCCGAGGCGTTGCGAGAGGTCGAGAATTATTCGCCTGAGTTGCTCGAAATGGCGCGTTACAACGGCAATGTCGACCCGAGGCTTTACGCTGCGCGTCACTACGGATGGACTCGCATGGCAGGGAATAACCTTGAAACATTCCGGCTTAATTCAGCGAAACTGAAACAGATTGCCGACGACATCTATGAAGCTGGCAATGATGAACTGGAGGGCCGAGCCGGTTACGAAATCGAAAAGCAGACGTTTGACCTGTTCGACCACTCGACCGGTAAGTTCTACGAAGACGTAACATGGGACACGCTAGAAGCCGGCGACATGAAGGCGCTGCGTGACAACGACTCTGCGATCGGCGGAAGCAAGACCCTGTTCCAGCGGTTTAACGAGACACTTGGACCCAAAGCGACGCGAGCCGCCAAATCGACGTACAGGCGAATCCCAGAAGAAGCACAACGAGCGGCTTTGAACGTGGAGAAGAAGCAGGGACCAGAGGTGGCGAACAAGTACCTCAAGATGTTGTCGCATTACAGTGACGCGGAACTGGATGCGATAGCAAACAAGAACCCAACGGCGCTCAAGTCGATGGAAATGTTCTACAGCAACACTTGGGATCGAACGTCGATCAAGGCGCTGGCTCAAATTGGTGAGTCTGTCGGTGGTGAATACAAGCGTGGTGCCGCCATCTACAAGAACCTGTTGGGCACAGCAGACGCTAGGCGATTCGCGGCGCTCCGCTCGGCGTTTTCGGCACAGACCGTCGTCGAGAAGCACGACCAGTTGGCGCTTGATTTCCTCGTGAGATGGAAAGCCAGCGACTACACAACTGACGATGCAGTGATCGATAAGCTACTCATCGAAACCAAGAATGCGGTTCGGGCTCGCGTGATTGGAATATCCGAAGTCAAGGGGGAGCCTGTCATCAAAGCCACTGGCACACACGTCAAGAACATCAAACGCGTCGTGAATTCAAATACTCCTGACGCGGGTGAATTAAGGGCTGGCAGCGAGGAGTGGATGAAGCAACCCAACTTTCAGCGGGCGACAGAGGGCAAGGACGATCCGCTTCCGCTAGACACATGGATGGCTCGGGCCGCCAACTGGTTGGAAGCGTCAATGCTGATGTTCGGCGGGAAAAAGCTGCTCGCACGTGACGGCAAGGCCGCTTACAAGCTCGGTGGCGAGTTTGGTAAGAATTGGCTTTACGCATCGTCGGCAGCCGTTTTCCGTGAAGTGGCTAAAAAGATGGGCATCGCCCCCGCCCAGATTCAGGAGCAAGTGTGGGGCGGCATTATCGCGTTGTCTGTGCATCGCGAAAGACTTAAGGGACTCAAAGCCAACAACTTCAATCGACTCCTAGACGCGTTGCAGCACGATGGCGTGGCGGGTGCCTGGGACGCTACGTCCCTGTTCCGACAGGACTCGTTCAAGGATCTGCTGCGTAAGGGGTGGGACGTTAGCGATTCGCGTTTGCGGCAACTAACAGATCAGGAAGGGGCGTTCAAGGCAACGGACAGTATCAAGTCGGGCGCGATCAAGTTGTCGCGAGACGAGCGGAAATCGTTACATCCGCTAATTAAGCAGCTGGCAGAGAAGTCAGGCTACGCCGGCCAGGATTTCAAATACGGCACTGACTTCTTTCACGAGCAGCCAAATATTCCCGTACAGCGGAACGCTACCGTCCAGCGCAAAGTTAAAGGCAAAGAGGGCTACCAATTCAGTAAGCCGATGAAACACGCCGGCACCAAGAGGGCGAAACGTGGCCACGCGTGGGTCGTGGATAGCTTCGACGAGGGATGGGAATCTCGCAGGTTCCAGGTTCCAGAGGACGAGTTGATTGTTGGCCGCACCGGAATGGTCAAAGAACAAGGCTCGACGGTTGTTCCGGTGCGCGATGCAATTCCAGGTGACATCCTTTATCAGCTGCGTGGATTTGAAGAACAACGGTTCCCGTTCGTGCAGTCCGTGCGTGTGGAATGGCCAGATGGAACATTCAGTTACGATCAAGTCAAGGGTCTTAATTCGGGCCACGCCTTAAGTCGTGCCAAGAACAATTGGCCGGATGCTTCATCGGTGACGAAATCCACAGATGGCGAGTACAAGTTATTCGCCGAGTCCGAGGATGCCACCGGGAGTGTTGGTGGACGTGCAGATTCTCAAAGATACGGGAACATGATGTCCGTCGATGGCAGCAATCACGAGGACATCCTTTATCAAACCGCATGGCACGGGTCACCGCACGAGTTTGACAAGTTTGACTCGTCGAAGATTGGGACAGGCGAGGGCGCGGCGGCGTATGGGCATGGTTTGTACTTCACGGAAACTGAGGACATCGCCCGGTATTACAAGGACACGTTGAGTTCGCGTCCAGTAGTCAAATACAAAGGTGAACTTGCCACTCGCGTACTAGGGGGATCGAAACGTGACCATGTTACACAGCTGTCGTGGTTACTGGAAGGCGGGCAGTCGTTCGACGACGCGTTAGCGAAACAAATGGAGTCGATTGAGCTTGACTTGCGCCGCGCTGACGACAAGTTCCGGCATATCGACGGGCTGAAGCGAGAGGGTCGGCTAGGAAAGCCGGTTAATCCCGAGCGGTGGGGTAATCTTTCGTGGGACGAGGCGGACTGGAAGCGAGCGAAAGAGACATTGTCGGACCAGGAGGACGTATATCGGTTCATGTCAGACTTGAAGGAAGGAGATGTCTCGCTCGATAAGGGGACAGGTCGTCTCTATAAAGTTGACCTTGCGCCGGCGGACGATGATTATTTGAAGTGGGACTTACCACTGTCTGAGCAATCCGACGTAGTGAAGAAGGCGTTCCGCGAGAGGATTGGCCCTGACGGCTCAGGTATCACCGACGAGTTTATCGCAGCGAAAGGGAGTCCTGAGTTTTGGGAAGCACAAAAGCGATACCTGGAATCGAATTGGAATAAGCCCGCGAAAGATGTTTACCACGACCTCTCAAAGAGCGTTGGCGGCAAGGTAGCCGCGTCGGACGAATTGCGCAAGGCGGGTATTCGCGGAATCAAATACTTCGACGGTTCGTCGCGCGCGTCCGTGATGAACGCGAGGTCACAGGTGACCTGGATTCAGAATCGCATCGCTGAACTCCGCAAGAAGATCGCAGATCAACCGGACACCGCACCGCGACTGAAGCGTTTATCACGAATGGAGTTACGATACGTCGACCAATTGGAAAAGGCAAAACAAGCCGCGAAGGGTAAAAACAACTTCGTGATTTTCGACGATGCGGATGTCACAATCCAAGACATTTTTCACCAGGGTAGGGGCAATACGGCGAAGGCCGCCGTCGCATTCAATGCGCAAAAGGAATCGATCTTTGCCGCGTTCCGCAACGCGAAGACGGGCGACAGCAGCGGCGACCTCACGTCCTTTATTCACGAGACATCGCACATCTTCCGGCGGCATCTTGCGGACATTGACCCACAGTTGCTTAGGGACGCCGAAAGCGGCGTCTTGGATCAACTCGCCAGGGCGGGGCGTCTCAACAAGGCGACACAGGTAGTTGATGCGGATGGTCGGTGGACCGAAGAGGCGGAAGAGGTCTTCGCGGAATCGTTTGAACTGTACATGCGGTCGGGGAAGTCGCCGACGCGAAAGTTGGAGCGGGTATTCAAGTCGCTTAAGCAGTGGTTGAAGACGCTCTATCAGGGGATTCGGTCAAAGTACCTGGGGGCGGACGGCAAGAATATTGACCAGCTGATGAGCCCTGAGCTTCGCAAGGTCTTTGACTCGATGCTGAGCGGCGACGAGATTGCCAACCTTGCGTTGCGGGATCAAACGTACGAGTTGGCCGGCAAGTTACATCGTGGCATGCTGAAGGCGTTGGAGCCGTACGAGGAAATGGGCGGCGACGTGAGCATGATCGACGCCGTTTCGTATCAATATGCGCCCCGGTCAGTCGATAAGAAGCTGGCCGACAAACTGGGCTTAGGCAAGACGCGAGAATGGAGCGTCCAAATTGATGCGGCCCGAGCCCGGCAGCCAGCGATTCGCACACTGCCTGCCGGCATCGTCAACCTCTTGCTGACCGATCCACAGGTACGCGAAGAGGGCTACGACTACATCCTCAAAAAGTACGGTCGCTACCTCGATGCGGAATTCCACGGCAAGGGCATGGGGGACGACATTAAGCCGAATAAATGGTGGGACAAAGACGCGTTCACGCACGACGGCAAAGTGTATGAAGGCGTCGAGGCGCACGCCTGGGCGATTGACGAGTGGCTGAAAGGCCGGAAGTCGCATGAGATGTTCACGAAGAACCTCACGGACGACTTCATGCGATACCAGAAGCAACTTGCGCGAGCGAGGGGCAACCTAGAAGCATTCCATGAGACGCTGGCCGACCCTGCATCCTACATAAACGCTGGGGACGAGGGGTTTGCGGAAGCGCCGGACATCGCGTCGGTATTCAGGTCAACGGGCATGACCGCGAAAGAGGGTGCAGATGGGCCGCTCAAGGCATTGGTTCACTTGGCTGAGAAGACCCAAACCAACGTCGATGAGCTTGCAAAGATGCGAGTTCAGCCTGATCTTGCGGACGCGTTCGTCTCGCTGCAGAAACTGAACTCCGACCCTGAATGGTTCGGCGTGATTGGCGAGGGTATCGATAAGGTCATGCGTTACTGGAAGGCAGGCGTCACCGTTGGGTTCGGTACGCCGTCGTTCCAGCTTCGCAACTTGGTATCCGGCCAGCATGTCAACATGGCGTCGGGGTTGATGGAGACTCCACGAGACGTTGGCGATTACGCCAAATTCGCCAAATTCGCAAAGGAGCTACTGAATAAGGCGCGGAAGGACATCAAGTCGTTGACGACCGACGATCGGGACTTGTTGCGTGAGTTAGAGGCGTACGAGGTATTGGGACACGGGATCGATACGGACATCTTCAACTTGCGAACGAGCAAGGGCGTCGTGCCGGAACGTGCGAGAGACGTTAGGACGACGTGGCAAGAGCAGTCGCAATGGGTCGCGAACAATCCATTGTTCGGTGCGGATGCGAGCGGCGGCAAGAAGCCGTGGGGTAAACTCGAACGGCTCCGACGCGGGTTAGAGAAAATCCGAACAGCTGCGAGGACCGGCGCGTACACGGGCGGCAAGCTGAACCAACAGGTTGAGTGGTTCAACCGCGTACCGCTTTACCTCTACCTGAAAAAGCAGGGCTGGGACCCGATCGCGGCGGCGCACAAAGTTGAGGAATTGCACTTCGATTACAGCCGGTTGACGCCGTTTGAGAAGCAGGGAATGCGGCGGCTCGTGCCCTTCTACACCTTCTCTCGTCGCATCGCTCCGGTGATTTGGAAGCGGTTGTTGGAGAAGCCGGGCGGCGCGATGGGGCAGACGGTGCGAGGCTACAACTACGCTGGCATGGAAGCACAGCGACAGCAGGAAGCCCCGTTGCCGAACTACTTGAAAGACCAGTTCACCGCCAACATCGGCACAGCGTCTGACGGGTCGCCGCGATACCTGACAGGTGGCGGCCTGGCGATCGAGGACACGTTGGGGTTCGGGCCGGACGTTCGTAACACGCTCCTCGAAGGCATGTCGCGAATGAACCCGATGATTAAAGCGCCGCTAGAAATGGCGACCGGCCAAAGTTTCTTCCAGCGAGGCCCGATGGGGCCTCGCGAGTTGGCGTCAGCTGATCCGCCTATTGGTCGCCTGATGTCTAACCTTGGCGAACTCACTGGCTTGCGAGAAGAGGGCAAGGGGCCAGTCAAGACGAATCAGACGTTTGAACTGCTCATGTCGAACCTTCCGACGAGCCGTGGTGTTACTCGGCTGCGTAGCGCGACAGATCCTCGCAAACTAGGGTCGCCCACCGACATCTTCTACAACGCGCTGAATCAACTCACTGGCTTCCGTGTCACTGACATTTCACCCGCCGCGCAGACACGGGCGACGCGAGAGGCGGCGTTCGACAGGCTCAAGGGGATGGGCGCCGGCACATTCAAGCGGGCGTTTTTCTCAGCGGACGAGAAAGAGGCGATGCCGAAAGAGGAGCGGGCAGAGGCTGAACGAATGCAACGCCTCATCTCAGCGATGCAAAAGCGAAACAAATTGCTGCGGGAACAACGTGAACGCGAGGGCCGGTAATGGCTAACGATGTCCTGGGTATCCAATACACGACTGGCAACAACGTCTATTTCTTCATCCGCGATCGCGACGGCAACATTGCTGACGTGGCGACCGACCTTGCGTTTGAAACCTACTCGACGGCTGCGATCGCGGACTACGATGTCGCAGGCACGGAGCAGGGGACAGCGAGCGGATACTACACGGCGCAACTGCCTAGCTGGATCGTAGACGGTTTGTATCACGTTACCGCCTACGATCGCGCTGGCGGCTCACCAGCTGAGGGGGACGCCTGCATCGGCTCGCAAATGCTTGACGTGGTGAATGCTGGGGCAGCCCCTGAAATGGTTTCGATCCCTGACAATTTCCTGTCAGCGGCTTTGAATCTAACGGCGACTGGAAACATAGGCATCGACTGGGCGAATGTTGAGAATCAGTCGACATCGGTCAACTTGTCGGCGACGACGACCAATCTAGTTAACACGACGACGACCAATAGCGACCAGCGGGGCACAGACTCTGCGATGGCTGCGACTGAAGACGGTTCAAGTTTCACTGCACTTAACGATCCGACTGCAGCTGCAATTGCCGATCAGGTCTGGGAAGAAGCAATTGCCGATCATAGCGGCACATCGGGTAGCACGGCAGAAGCATTGGCTGCAGCCTCTTCTGCCGGCGATCCGTGGTCAACAGCTTTGCCGGGCGCGTATGGTGGTGGCACGGCGGGTTTTATTCTCGGCACCAATTTGGACGCGGTCATATCGGCACGCACGCTTGCCGCTGCTTCGTATTTCGACCCGGCGGCGGACACTGTGGCCAATGTCACTTTGGTCGCAACGACCACCGACCTGACGAACCTACCTTCGATCACGTCGAACTGGTTGACGGCGGCTGGCATTGCCGCGTCGGCTTTGGATGGTAAGGGCGATTGGAATACGACGACGCCCCCAACGGCGGCGGCGATCACAGACGCGGTGTGGGACGAAGCGACGAGCGGCCACACTACTGCGGGAACCTACGGTAAAGCGGTTGGGGATGGGGTCACAACGTGGGTGACGGCGGCGGGATTCAGCACGCATAGCGCAGCTGACGTTTGGACGAGCGGTACGCGAACATTGAGCGCCGCTACGAATATCACCAGCGATGCGTCGGCGATTACAATGTCGTCCTCTGGCGTCGTGGGAACCGTGAATCTAGTCAACACGCTGACCACCTACACAGGCAACACGCCCCAGACGGCTGACCACACGGCGGGCATTGCGGACATTCCGACGGTCGCTGAATTCAACGCACGCACGCTCGCCGCTGCTTCGTACTTCGACCCAGCTGCGGACACTGTGGCCAACGTGACCTTGGTCGCGACGACCACTGACCTGACGAACCTGCCGGCGATTACATCCAACTGGTTGACGGCGGCTGGTATTGCGGCGAGCGCTCTGGATGGCAAGGGGGACTGGAATACCACGACCCCGCCCACGGTTGGTGCGATCGCGGATCAAGTCTGGCTTGAGACGCTGGCCGACCACTCTGGGTCATCTGGATCGACAGCGGAGGCTTTGAACGCGGCTGGCGCGGCTGGCGACCCTTGGTCGACGGCGCTTCCCGGTGCGTACGGGGCTGGATCAGCTGGCTACCTCATCGGCAACATGAATGACTTTGACCCTGCATCGGACACGGTCGTCAACGTGACGACGGTCGCCACAACCACCAACTTGACGAACCTACCTTCGATCACGTCGAACTGGTTGACGGCAGCCGGGATCGCGGCGAGCGCTCTGGATGGCAAGGGGGACTGGAATACCACGACGCCCCCAACGGCTGCGGCTATTACAGACGCGGTGTGGGACGAAGCGACGAGCGGCCACACTACTGCGGGGACCTACGGTAAAGCAGTCGGTGATGGTGTAACGACCTGGGTGACCGCGACTGGATTTAGCACCCATTCAGCTGCCGATGTCTGGACGAGCGGTACGCGTACCCTGTCGGCTCTTGGTTTCACTCTCGCAGCGGGTGACTTTGGCGCTAGTTCACTCGACGGCAAAGGCGATTGGAACACAACAACCCCACCGACTGCTGCAGCTGTTGCGGATCAGGTCTGGGAAGAGGCAATCGCGGACCATTCAGGAACGTCCGGCAGCACCGCCGAGGCATTGGACAACGCGACCGCACCAACGGCGGCAGCTGTGGCCGACGCGGTTTGGGATGAAGCGTACGCGGGCCACACGTCCGCCGGCACGTTCGGCAAGGCTGTTGGCGACGGTGTGACGACCTGGGTGACCGCAACTGGATTCAGTACCCATGCAGCCGCTGACGTGTGGAGCGTGGCAACCAGGGCTCTTACAGACAAGGCTGGTTTCACGATCAGCGGAACGATTACGACGCTGGACGCGTTGGATACCGCCCAGGACACGCAGCACTCGACGACTCAGTCAGCAGTGGCGGCGCTCAACGATCTGTCGCAGGCGAATATTCGCACGGCGGTCGGGCTGGCGTCGGCGAACCTGGACACGCAGCTGTCGACGATCGACACGGTGGTTGACTCGAACGCGACTGCGATCGCGGCGCTCAATGACTTGTCAGCCGCTGACATCTGGACGACGGCGCTCACCGAAGCGTACGGCACGGATGGGTCGGCGATGACGGGCGCCCAGTTGCTCTACATCATCAACGCGCATGTTGGCGAGTTTGACCTGACGCTTACCACCAAGACGCTGAGGCAGTTAGACGGAACGACAACCGCCGCGACGTTCACCTTGAACGACGCCGATGATCCGACCTCTGTTACACGGGCGACGTAATGAGCGTTTCGACAATCGTCACCCTTGGCTTTTCCATCTCTGGCGGGATGCAAGTTGGCGGCACCGGCTTCATCCCGCGAGTTGGTTACGCTGCTGCAACTGCCGTGGTAGAGGTCGAAACGCAGACGCCGTACATGCCTCGGAAGCAGGCCCGAACCGACTACGTGCCTGGCACGACGCTGGCGATGGATGCGTACTCGCCGGGTCGCGTTGGCGACGTTGACGACTATGCACCTGGCACAGCTGCGGGCGACTCACCGTACGATCCTCGCCGGCAGCCTCGGCCAAGTGAATACAAGCCGCGACGGGAAAGAGACTAGCAAATATGCGTATAGTTTTTTTCCGTCATTTTAGGTCCGCTAGGTGTTAGGTGGAGTTTGCAAGATGCCCTTGCGGTATCTCCGGCAGTATTCAGCGATTAGCAGCGCGTCGGCTGTCATGTGCGTGATTTTGGCGATCGCCGGGAACAGGTCTTGGGCGCGGCGCTTGTGGCTGTTCTTCTTCTGAACGCTGGTAACGTCCTTGCCTTTCATAAGCGAAAACGGTGCTTGCCATTTGGTCGGCCTTACCTCTTCGTAGGCGACGGTGAGGGTGACGATTAGCCCGGTCAGCAATCCAGCGTTGAAGCCGAACTTGAAGGTTGACGACACGCCTTGCTTTGGCATGGCGCTGACCTTCTCGATCAGCAGAAACGCACAATCGGCATTAACCCCGTTCATCGCTTTGTTCATCAGCAGGGCGATGTCGCGAGGCGTCGGCGGCATACGATGCGCCTGGACGAAAGGACCGCGATCCGTCTCGTCGATCCATGCGACGCCGCCGTCTTTGCCGGGGTCAACTCCGATGTAGCGATACGTTGGCATCAGAACAATTCCTCATCCATATCCTGAAACTGGCCAAGGAAAATCGGAGTCTGGGGAAGCGATTCAGCCAACTCGCGAAAGATCGATAGGATGGCGTCATCCTGCGCGATCCGCACGGCGCCGTATATAGGCGCAAGGTTGAACTCGCGAGTGTCAAATAGCACCGTAAACCCAAGCGTCACGGCGACATCGAATCCGCAGCCTGGGTTGGAGAAGACAGGAACGGTGACTTCGACGTGGTCGGGGATGGCTTGCCCGTCTTCCGACAAGACGGCGCTTTGCACTTGCCGGCCAAGTGACTCCTCGCCAGCGGCGATCGTTCCCTTTGACTCTTCGTTGCGAGTCATTCGCAGCGACTTAACGAGCGACCGCAGATCTGGGTTCGTTTCAGGCAGCCGGAATTTGAGAGTCCGCACGAGGTCAGCTTGATCCATTCGGTGGCAGTCTTTGAGTCGGCTGATGAAATCAAACTCTTCCGATCTAGTCAGCCTCATATCGACGAAATCGCGTCGCTCACCATCGTCGATGACGAATGTGATTGACTGGGAACCGATAAAAATCGCCGCGTCCGAAGCATCGACGCTGCCCCACGTCCTCACGGCGCGTTTTAGCGAATCCAGATCGCGGACGAAATGTCTCCGTCGTGGCGGGTTCACGTCGTAGACTGCCGGCGGATCGGTGCCGCGATGTACGATGACGACATCATCGTTGATGCGCAGTTCGGATGGCTCCATCGCTTCGTCGGCTAGGTGTCGCAACCATTGAAAGGCTTCCTTAAGCATTGTCGTCCTCCTTGTGGTCGATCGTCATTTGTTTCGCACTGTCATCCGACAAGTCATTGAAGACCAAGCCGGTTTGGCCGCCGCGCCGGTAGTCGAATTCGTAGACCTTCGACCGTCGTGCCGGCAGCTTGTCCGTGACTTTGAATTTGGCTCGCACGGTGTCGAGTTGGCCTTGCTCGTCAATCACTGGCACAAGCTCACAATTGAGCGTGATACTTCGAGACTTGGTGTCGCCAGGTCGATCGTCCATGTCGAGCGCTACCCGGCGGATCGCTTGGTTGAACGCTTCGACCACTCGGCCAGCGTCCAAGTTCATCATCGTTTGCAGCGTTAATTCGTGTCGCATCCTTTTCGCTCCTTCATTGCGTGTGAATCCACTCTTGTAATTCGCGTATGTCCGTCAGGTGCTGTGCAGGGACGAGATAGGCAGGGTTGTCTATGTCGGTTCGCCAGAACCTATCCTGCTTGCCATCGATCCCGAACATCCACCCGACCACCTCGAAGTCTGGTCCCTTTCCTCGGACCAAGACGTATGGCGCCTCGTCTCTGTCTTTCCTGTGCAACATCAAGCAGCCGTGGGGCGTCTTAGTCTGCCGCACTTCGATTCCGTAGGCCAAATCGCCTTTCGCTGTCTCAGGCTGAGTCGCGACCGGCGGCCAGTACACTCGCAGCAACTTGGCGACGGCTTGCTCCGCTGCCGCCCCAAGCACGTCCGTTTCCCAGACGTTTTTCGGCTTCCCGTAGGGCTCAACCAAATCACGATAGATCCCGGTAATTCGCCGTATGCAACCAATCATCGCCGCGTTGTTAAACTCAGCCGCCGTCAGTTTGACGATTATTGGTTCCGGCATCCTTTGCCTCTCTCCTCGCCATCGCTCGACGCAGCAGGAATCTAGCTATTGCGTCGATCTGCTCGTCGGTTGGGTTTCCGTTTTCCGGCATCTCATACAAGTAGTGCCCGCCGTCAATTCTCTTCACCGTGACGGTAGTCGTCGGTGTGGGTGTGCTTGGCGGCGAGTTCGTAGAGGGCGTCGATCTGTTCGGTGATGTCGATGAGTCGTCCATCGTTCGCAATCTCCTTCTCAGCGATCGCGGTGATCAGTAGGGTTTGGATTTGCACTGAGCATTTACGCACGGTTTCTTCGTCGATTCCGCTGCTGTGTCCTTCGTGTCGGAGGGTATCAGCGAGGAGCAGCAGGGCGTTGCCGTTAGCTCGCGTGACGCCGCTCAGCACATGCAGCAGCACGATGCTAGTAGGCAGATTGCGAGCGCGGTGGATTACGTCCGCGATGAGGTCGCCCAAAACCTCTTCGACTTCCTTTTGAACCAGATCAGTAATCTCGCTCCCGTTCATACTCATTGCAGATCCTTCGGTATTCACGTTCTTCATCGTCCGTGAGTGGACGCGGTGGCGGCGGCGGTCTTGGGGCTATAAAGCCAGAGCTTGGGCCAGACCGTCGCAGTGGCGGCGGCCAGCCGTCGACTGGCAACTCGTCGTAATACTGTGCGTTGATCGCTCGCATCACTTCATCCGCTTCTTCGAGGTGGGCGAGGTAGTTAGCAACATTAAGTTTGTTCCCTCGCCGCCTCTTGCGCATTCCATGCATCGAATTCACCGTTCCGTCTGGTCCTTACATGGTCACAAAGCGCCTTGAAATCCGCCTTGTTCGGCATCGAGCCATCGACGCGAACCATCCGCCGCTCACTGAATCGCGGGATCGGCTTGTATCGTTTCGTCCCAGCAAACCAGCGGTCGCCGGCGGCGCACGGGCAGGCGACGTTGCAAAGCCTGGCGCCGCGAGGTCCAGAAAGCTCGCCGCTGTGACACACCTTCATCGCCCGTGGTGAAAAAACGCGGACGAGCCCCGAATCCATACAGAGCGGACAGGCAAAACTGTCCGTGCCATCAATCCGTTTCGGTCCCGTCCGCGCCGTGCTGGATCGATCGTCGCCAATCAGTCGCCGAATGGCAGACGGATGATCCTGGTAACCGAACGCTTTGGTTTGACCCTTCACCATCGCGTCGGTTGCCTGCTTCGCTTCGTGTAGCGTGACTCCCTCTAATGCACGCTGCCAGTGATGTACGGTTTCGGGGTTCTTTCCGATCCAGTCCGCTAGATCAGGGAACGCCGCGACGTGATACGCCAGCCATTTATCGAAGTCACTCGTCCTCATTTGCTCGCTTCCGTAACTTTGCCACGAAGTCAGTCGGGCTCGGCTTGTCCGGTTCAACTGACGCGTGTGACCATCCGTCGTCGTCGTCGTCGTATCGCTCTTGATTAAGCCACGTTGACGCGTGGGGACAGAACCTAATTTCCTTGGCGTCGTCGGAACAAGCGTAGGATTTCGCTCGTTCGATCAGCCATATACCTGCGTCCTCACTTGTCGAGCCGCTTGACTCGGTAATCTGTTCAACCGCCTTACACCAAGAGGCGTAGGCGAGTCGTTTCTTGACGCGGCGAGGGTACGCCCGCCAAAACGCCTCAAAGAGAGGTGGATAAGCTGTTCTTTTCATCGACTCCGTCCGACTAACTAGCGGTCGTCAACTCCGTGTTTAGTAGGATCGCCCAACGGTCGCGCTTTGGAAGCGACATGAGCCGTTCATGCTCATCGATCGCCGCTTGCTTGCGACGGTAGTAGTCGGCGGTAACTCGCAGCCGGTGAACGACCGAGTCGCGGTCGATGGCGGCTGGCGATTGTGCCGTGTGGGAGGTGAAAAGCCAGTGAACGATATATTCGCTTAGACCCAGCCGACATTGCACCGCCCGCATCCCACCGACCATCCGCTCGCGCATCAACGGGTAAGGGTCCCCACCAAAGGGTCCTAGATCCATCTGCAAGGCGTCGTTGGCGTACCTGGCGCAATACTGACCGATCGCACAATGTCGCCAAAAGCCGATATTGAAATAGGGTCCAATCTCTGTCGCGTTGGCGATCAAATCGAGTGTGTGAGTATCAACGGTCATTGCGACTCTCTGACCGGCTCCAGCGCCGCTTGCAGCGATGTCAGCGATACACTGGACGCTGCCGCTGCTTGCTGCGCCGCGTCCATCTGGATCGCACCGGCGATGTCACTGATCGAGCTTGCCAAAGCTACCGCGTTTGCGAGTTGCTTTCGCTCGACTGCCGTTAGCTTGATTTTTTTTCCGCTTGTCCCGGTGATGATGTGCATCAGCGTGTTCCTTGCATTCGTTGCAGAGTAGAGTGCCCTTGTTAGGGCGTGACTTGGATGCCAGATGTCCACACAGCTGGCAGAACCAGCAGCTAAGACGATACTTAGACGTGGTGCCTTGGCCTTCTCGTTCGAGGAATCCTAGTTTCACCATGAAGTGGAGCCTTTTCAAAACGACCCGACTCCGACCCTTCGTGACTTGGTCGCCGATGGGATCGCGGCTCAAGCGAGTATGGTAGTCCCGGTACGCCGCCGCAGCTTGCTCCGCGTTAATAACCGGGTAGAGAGGGACGGCAATCGTAGCGAAGGGCAACCACTCGTCCTCGCGTCCGGCGAAGATGCGAACGATGGTGAGAGTGGTGAACCGATAGCTCCGACGCCGTCCGTCAGTAGGCGGCGAAAAGCCGTATGTCGGCATTAGGACTCCAGTAGTAGGTCAATGAGGTCCCGCAGCGATTCCAACTTCTGTCGCATCGGGGCTTTGTCCTCGCCCGTGATTTGCGCCTTGCGCAGCGTATCGATCGCCGAGCCGCCGCTGTAGCCGTGCGTCAGAAATGAACCGAATGTATTCACAAAGCGCGTCAGTTTCGTTTTGCGAGGCTTGCGCGCAAGGTTCGTGCCGCGTTTGGGATTCTCTTGCTTCGCCTGACCGTTCCAGTTCTTCAGGACGGCAAGTTGTTTACGTTCGCCGCGTTCCGCCTTAACCTCGCCGACCATGTCCTTAACGCGGGCAGCAGTCATGTTTTGGCTAATAGCAAGCTCCGCAGCGCCGACCATCACTTGTTCGTTTGTGCGAATCCTATTGATCGCGTCGAGCGAGTGCAGCGGAAGGGTCGCGGCTTGTATGCCAAGGTCGGCCAACTCGTGCCGGAAGGCTTCCAATCGCATCTTAAACTGCACGGTAGACAGTTTCATATTGAACAGCGCGGCCAGGTCGGGAAGGCTTCGCCCGTGGTCGTGGTGCAGCTGGTAAATCTGCTCAATTCGCTCCTTCGCTGACGACTGCGTGCCGTTTAGACTGTTCGCGACGCGGACAACGATGTCGATTGCTTCCTCGTCCGTGCATCGGGTGACGTAGGCTCGGATAGGTTGGTCGACTTGCTCCGCAGCGGCGACCCGGTGATTGCCGCTAAGCGTAAATAGCTTGCTTCGTCCTCGCCCCTTCTGAAGGATCGGCATTGGGAAGTGGACGCCTGTCTTCATCCCTTCGGCGTACTGTGCGGCAAGTTCATCATTGAGTTTGTCGGTTTCGATTCTCGCGTTGTTGTGGCGGGAGCCTCGCAGGTCGATGTCTTTGATGTCGACATCTTGAATCTCCCAGTTAATTCCGCACATCTCCATCAGCTGTTCGCCCGGTGCGTCAACGATCCAGCCCGGTTCCTTCGCTAGTTTCTTCCTACGTCCCATAGCACTCACTCCTTAGTCACAAGTTTTGTAAGTCGCGACAGGCTTCTTCCGAGTGGACGGCTTTTCGCGTCCGAACCACTCCCCGTCGCCCAATTCAATCTCGCCATCTTTGTCAACTAGCTTTGCCAACGCCCGTTCGTAGGCTTTCGCCTGGGCGTTGAGCGCCGCCAATTCCTTCACCGCGTTAACTGGGTCGTCTTCAACGGTGGCGACATCGGTAGTGCGGCCAATCTCGCAATTCATTGCGACTCGGCAGCTTTCGCACTTTTCGAGCGTTGGCCAAGCCGGCGGCTTCGCCAACGCGTGGTTCTTCGAGTATTCAAGAGCCGCTGTGTAGACGCGACTCGCGATGAGATGAAGGTCTTTCCGCTCGACTAGGACGGGGAACGTCTGTTGAGTCATCTGGGTCATCCAGACGCTGATTTCAACCGCTTCAACGTCGGGATAGTTCTGGAAGATCAACCATGCGTGCAGCTGGAACTGGAAAGACGAGGCCACATCCGACCGCGTCCATCGGGTGCGACCGGTCTTCCAGTCTATTTCGTGCAGCAATGTTGGCTGGGGTCCGGCAAACAGCAAGTCAAGCTCACTTGTGACACGCACGACGTGTGAGCCCGTCGAGATGTCGTAAGCAAGTTGACCGCTGCGTTCACCTTCGCCACTATCGAATCGCAAGATATTGACGGGGCTTTGCCGGGCCAGAAAATCAGAGAAGGTGTAGACGCTCCGTTTGACGGAGTTGAACACGTCGTCGGCCAGGTCGGGGCGACTCGTCTTCAGGTAGGCGTCGAGTTCGGTTCGTAGGTCCGATGGCGACAACGAGCCCTCTGAAGCGATGTATTCGGCGACCGCTCGCGCAATCGCCTCGTGAGACGCGGAACCTGCTTCCATCGCGTTGGTGGCGATTTGACTTCCCGACAGGCTGCCTTGCAGCGGACAGACTGACCAATTCTCCAACGTCGACCGATCGACGATCAGGACGGGGTTTTCTCCTGTAAGGAAAAACGAATTGATCGTCTCGGGGTCGTTCCTCTTAATAAGTTGCCGCTTACTCATCGAGGGGCTCCAAATTGAGGGATCGGCAGCAAGCGACGTATTCCGTTCGCTTCCATGCAGCTGGTGTCTTCACGTCGAATTCGCGACCGGTCGTCAGCTTGACCCATGCCATGAATGAACTGCCGTGTTTCTTCCGCTCGGCGGCGTTGATGTCTTCGTAGGGAATGCCTAGCGTGTCCTCGATCCAGCATCTGAAAATGTGCATGAACTGAGGCAAGGACACTTCAGAGAATTCCTGTCGCTGGCTGCGAGTTTGAGCCGCTGGGGCGTCTGTGTTTCGTGGAGGGTTGGCGTGTGTCGTGAACGCCGGTTCTGACTCCATCTCTTCAAGCGGAGTCACAGCGTAGCCGGCGAGTTCCATCACCCAAGAGAATGCCAGGCGGCAGGCTTTGCCGGTCGCTCTGGTTTGCGCCATCGAACAGCGAGCCTGTCGCGTGCGTGAGCGCCAGGTCTTCTCGTCTGGCCCACAGAGTGCGGTGGCGGTCGAGACAATGGTTCCGTCCGATCGGACGATTGAGACGGTCGCGACGAATTCGCCTTCAACGGTCTTTGACTCGCTGGCGTCGTCGGTTCGTGGCGAGCAGCCGAGCATGGACGCTAGAGTCGTCCAGCCGTCAACGTAGACGTGGTCTTTCTGGCCGATCCGCTTGAACAGCTTACGCTCGACGATGATGTCTTTGAGTCGGGCGCTGATTTGCTTCGCAGTGGTTAAAACTGCTTCGGGATCGGCGATAGTGAGTTCGCCAAAACGGACGCCTTCGCGTCCAGATGTGTCGATTAACTCCGCTTGTGCCGGGGCAATCAACTGGTCGTCGTCGCGATCTTCCATGTTGTCCTTCCTGGTTCCTTTGTTGACAGGAAGGACTTTAGCTCACGAGGTCGTCATAACCTCGGGTGGTGCATTTTGCACCAGTGATTTTGTTTCGCATTCACCGCGAATAATGCGGGGGTTTTTTTTATTTTTCCTCAAACTGGTGCAGGTTTGTACGCTCATTCGTCGCCAAATGCCGCCTCTATTTCGTCGAAACGGCTACGCGCCCTGACGAAATATTCGCTTGCGCTTGGTATGGTCTGCGAGGGATGGCGCTTGTTCCAGTCTCGGTGCGCCGCTTCTGCTTTCATTCCGCGCCGTCGACACTCACAAAAGTGGTGCAAGATTGCATCGGCGTCGCCGATGTCTTCGAGCATCTTATCGCGATACCGCTCGGCTTTCCGGCGGTACGTGATGGGGGACGCGCATTTCCAATGCGGGAAACGCGAGTTCCAGTCCCGACTTGCGTCGGGAACGCTCATGCCCTCTACGCGGACGTGATGGCAGTAGTGATTGAAGAGGGGTAGGCTACCGTCCGAAAAATCATGGACGATAGATAGTAACTCTGGAAAGAAATCCATTTCCCGCCCCCTTTCAGATGAGGGTGGGAACGGAGCATCGTGCCCGTTCAGGTATGCCTGCCCACGGGATCTACGTGGGGACGTTTACTCGGCGACGCCAGTTAATTCGTTCAGCGCGTTGACAATCGAGGACGTTCCGCCTGGCCAAGTGAAAATTCGCTGGCTCGGCATCTTGTCCTTCAGCGCGTTGATGATCTTGTGTCGCTCCTTCACGTTCGATCCCACATAAGCGTAGTCGCACGCCGGCGGCGACTTCTTGTCTGCATCGCACCAGCAGAGCGTGATGAGCCCGCCGATGTGCTTAGTGCGGCTTCTGATGGCGTTTTTGGAGGTGCCGTTTGCACCAACAACGAGGATTTTCAACTTATTCGGCGCCTCGGCGGCCTTTACGCCGTTGGTAGCGGCGGCTGCGGGTCGCCTACCGCTCTTTGAGTTCTTCAACGCGTCGTGCATTGCCCACGACGCGGCTTCAACATTGGTCAATTTCTGCTCGATACTGGCCAACATCTCCATCAGTGCGAGCCCGTATTGGCCGCCCCGTGACATAATGGCGGCAATGAGGTCGGGTACTTCAGCGCGGCCAAGGGCGCCTCGCCAATCGTCCTGCAGGGAAACCGCTTTGGCTAAATCTTCACGAACACTCTTCAGTTCGTCTTGGGCGAAATCGCGTTGTTGCTCGACTTTCACCATATTCGGCTGCAACTCAGCAATCGTCCTGAGTCGTTTGCTAACCGATTTGAGCAGCCAACCGCACGTCGATGCACTAAACGCGATCTTGTATCGTCTGCGATCAGCGGGTAGAACCTTCTCCTGCGCGACAGTCAGGTGTTGGTAGACCGATTTCGAGGGGTCTTCGGCAAGCGCCGTTGTGACCGCCTCGGTCAGACGCCCCCTTTCCGCTTCGTCCCAGCGAATATGTGTCCTCTCCTCCGCTGCGAGGCTGATTAGTTCTTCTCGCCCCGCAGTTTCCAGCCCACGGCGCACGTCAACACGCTTGTTAGCCATCGATAGCCCTTTTTCATTTAGTCACGAGGTCAGTCACGAGTCGTGAGAGTCACGAAAAAAACATTATGCAGTGTATTCCTGCCGGCTGCAAACCTGTAAAATGCCAATAGTCACGAGTTAAGGCCGCCGGTCGAATCTTTCGCGTCAGGGCCGGCGGCCACTCTTTTGCGCAGTCGGCAACCCTTCGCGCTTTCTGTGCTAAAACCGCGCGCTTTTTAGCCTTTAGGCCAAAACCGCACGCCATCCGTGAAAAGTCAGGTTTTTTTGCTAGACTAGGCGGACCTACTCTGACGGGCGCTCCCCAACCAGGAGCAGCCAGTGCTACAAACATCGATCGACGTGACGGCGCTAGACCTCGCCGCGACCCGATCCATCACCGGAACGACGTTGACGTTCGCCGCTGCCGGCGGGCTGACGACGACGAGCGGCGACCTGACCTTCGCGCCTGCTGGCAGCGTGATCATCGACGCGAACGCTGATTTGTATGTCGGCCAGAACGCGACGGTTGGTTCTGAGTCGCAGAACCCGAAGACGATTGCCAGTTGGACATCAGCTACGGCACACTCGTACTTGCAGCTGTATGAAGGCACGTATGGCGCCTACCTGTCGGTTCAAGGCGCAGCCGGTGGGGCAAACATCTCGCTGGTCGATTTGAGCGGAGCGTCGGACGACAAGTGGATGAACTTTCTCATGCAAGCCGGTCGGCTGAAACTTCAGTCCGGCACTGACGCTGGCGGCGCAGGGGTCAGTAATATCCAGACATGGGATCACGGCACGGGAAATGTTGTATTCGGCGCTGCTGGTGGATCGACAGCCAGGGTTTACGTCGCTGGCGGCAGATTGCAGATCGACAACGATGAAACATTCACGATGTTGAACGCGGCATCTGGCACTGGCGGCACGATCTATTGCGACACATCTGACGATGTCCATTTTACGGTGGATGGCACCACCGCATTCACGCTAGACGAAACGAACGACGAGATTGAAGTCAAAGTCGGCCTGCAACACGGATCGAATGCAGCCTCCATTAGCAGCAACGCCGTTACGCTCGACCTGGGAGCGTCTAACACCTATGCCCTTGACCTCGCGGCAGCAACTGGCGACGTTACGATCACGCTCACCGAACCTAACGGCGATATGATCGGGTTTATCGATGTCAAACAAGATTCGGGTATGATGTCGCGCGGTATAACCTGGGCTTCGTCAGGCTCAGCGACGTTTCACTGGGTAGACGAAAACGTGACCGGCGAGCCGTCTTGGAGTTTTGACACGCCGTCGAGCTATCGAATGATCTTGGTGCGATATATCAAAAACCTTGACCGCTTCGTCATGCACGCACTTGGCGAATACACGTAGGAGATGCAGGGATGGATTTACCGACACCGGAAGAATTGCGAAACAGGCGAGGGGCGCAGGCTGCATTGACTCGCCGTCTGAAGAAAACCATTGTGCAGCGATTGGTAAATGCCGCTGAAAAGCAAACGGAAACGACGATGACCGTTTTGGACATTGAAGATCGTTTCGTCGCGGACATCCAGTCGTGGCTGGAGGGCAAGGGATACGTTGTTACGGTCTTGGCTACGCACCCAAACATGCAAGTGGAGTGGTCTGAATAGGACCGGGAGGGCGACATGAAACCAGCATTCGTTTTTACGTTCTTTACCGCAATGGCGTTCACGCTCTTGCAGCGTCCGGTCGAGCCCGAATACTTGCCGCCGACCGTCATTAGGCAGCCGCTGCGAGGGAATCTGACCGTCTCTGAATACTCGCTGTTTGAATTGAAGCCCAACGTCGAACTTCCCGACGGTCACCGGATGTTCGGGATTCGCTGGCGGGTCGGCGACCTCGATGTGCGACTGTACGACGACAACACGACCGCCGTCGGCACCGGGAAACCTGGCAGCTACCAGGTGGAGTTCTTCGCCAATCACGCCAAGGTCAAAACGGATGCCGATGGCGACCTTGTCATGGTGTGGCCGCCCGGTGAAGTCTCGGCGTCTTGGAATATCCACGTCCAAGGCGCACAGCCGCCGCCTAAAGATCCTGACCCCGTAGATCCAGCGCCGACCAAAACGACGGCGATCGCGATCATCTACGACGGGCTTGCCGGGCCGCCGCTCGCTGGTGAGGGAGCTACCAACGAGTTGCGATCGCAGGGCAAACCCGTTTTTTTCGTCAGCGCCGGCGTTCAAACAGGAACCGGAGAAGCCCCCGCTTTCCTGGCGCCGGCGATCGTTAAGGCAAACGAAATCGGGCTACCGGCGCTTGTCCTCATGGCGGGCGACACGATTACGAAGGCGATAAACCTTCCAGCCACGAAGGACGCCATCTTGGCGGAAGTGAAATGACACGCGTTGCCATCCCTGATTCCCATATCGATTACGACTTCCGGCTACCTCCCGGCATGGGCGGAATCGTCCCGTCAGAGGGCGACGCGACGTTTGGCGCCACCTGGCCATCGTCGCTGCGAGTCTTCGACCGCTCGGAATGGGCGGATGTGAAGCGTGAGCAAGAAGTCAATCTGGGCACTGTGCATGTGGGCCGACTGTACCTGGACCCCTGGAACGACCAATCCCCAGAATCCTCGTGCGTCTACAACTCGGCGGAATCGACTTGGCGGTATTGCTGGACCCGCCAGCTGGGCAAGCGTTTCGTCATGAAGTGTTCGCCGATGTCCGGTTACGGCTGCGTGACCCGCCGTCGCCATTCGGGGTCGACGATGTGGGGGGCTATGGAACGCCTGACGGAGGTCGGGCTACTCCCTGAGTCGTCCAGTGCCATGTCAGAGGCCCCTGGCTTGTCCCTGTGCCACGATCGCGCCAAACAGCTGTGCCGACACCACTTCCACCAAAACACACCCTTTGCGACCAAAGACGCCTTCCCAGACGGCTGGCGGGTTACGGCCAAGCACTTCCGTGTCCTCGAATGGGTGCGGCTCGACACTCGTGAGCAGTTCGCCAGCGCCCTCTTGCACCGTATGCCCATCTGCTACGGGCGAAGCGGTCACGCCATTTGCGGGTGCGATCTGGTGCAGGACGAGCGCCGCCGCTGGCTGTGCGAATACCTCGACTCGTACGATCGCGACCGGGGCGACCACGGGCGACTCTACGACACTGAGCGGCATTGGTCGACTGGCGGGGCTTGGGCGGCGGCTTCTGTCGTCCTGCCTGACGATCCGACCGCGCCCGCCGGCTCCAACGGATTGACCGTCTCAGATGGTGAATTGGCCAGACTCTACCCCGCCGCCTGAACTCGCGGGGATGGTCATTTCGTGCCCGCCTGTCGCGCCACGTATTCGTCGAACATGTCGTCGATACTTCGGCCAGCCTTTAGCGTAACATCGCCGCTGAAGTGGTCCGCCTCGCAGCGGACTGCCTCAATCCAAATCAATTCGGCTTGATAGGAGAGAATCGCGATGTCGAGGTCGTCGAGATCGTCGAGATCGTCGAGATCGTCGAGATCGTCGCCAAACCCGTTGTCTCGCATCTCCTTGCGGACTCGTTCGATGTATCCGGCGTCGAACGCGACAACCTCACGAACGAACTGACATAACTCCTGCGCTGACCTGTGGTTGATCGTCAGCCAACCGCCGTCCCACTTGCTTCGCTTGATCAGCTTGGCTCTTTGGCAAATGTCAAGGAAGCGTTCCAGCTCGCATTCCACGCAATCGGCGTTGCGGGAGTGTATCCCGGTTTCGCCTCGCCTTCCGGCGTGCGTGTATGCCTCGTCTACCGTCCATCTCTGTATCGTGATTGGTTCCCATAGCATGGTTCTTCCTCCAGGGTTCTGATTTCGGCGAGCGCCGCCGCCATACTCGGTGAGCAACCGCACCGTTTGTCACCAGGACCTTCGTAGTCCTTGTGACACCAGTCCCAGTCCCACTCGCGACTAGGGATTGGTTTCGGGTTGTGCGTGACTTGCCACGTTACGCAATACATTCTCATGGCCCTGGGCGACAATCCTCCGAAATAACGTGAAGCCGTGTTTGCTTTCTTGGTTCAGGGTTGAGCGACGGCGCAACAGTCCTACTGTCACGCCCGCGTTTGCTTCCTCGGACGAGGGCTTCGCATTGGCGGTCGCAGCCGATCGAGCCATTAGATGACCCCTCGCGCCTGCTCTGCGACTTCAGGCCCAACCTCTCGCGAGTCCCACAGTAGGTTGGTTTTTAAGGGGGTTCCCGAAACAGATTTCGGGAACCTCGCCGCCGCTGCCGTCTTGGGTATCCCGACCGGCTGGCGAGGCAAGTTCTAGCAGATTTTGGCCGGATTCAATGGGTGGTGCAAAATGCACCAGTCGATGCGCAGGTTTCTAGGCGGCGAGAATTTTTGAGTGGTGCATATGCGCGCATGAAACGACCAGCAGCGACATTGGCCACGGGGGAGATTGATCAAACCCCACGGCTATTTCGGCCCACCACAGACCTAGTCGCTGCTGGTCATCGTTCAACGGTCTAGATTGTAGTCGCTGTCGCGTTTGCGATCCATCATGGGCGTCTCGCTATTCGTATTCGCTTTCGTCTTCGTCCGACTCCCTTTCTTCTCGCTCGTCGATCTGCACAAGCAACTTTTTGGCGCGGCGGTAAATGTCGAGCAGCCGGGGCCAATCCTGTTCCCAGCCGCAGTCGGGGTAGTCCCTCGGCGGCGGGTAGTCCATTGCCTGATTCTCTGCCTCCTCGACAAACTCCCGCAGTATCTGGATGGCTTCATCCTCACGCACTATCACTATCCGAATGGCTTCGTCTTTCATCGGTTCTGCTCCGGTCTAGGTTCCTTGGTGAGCAACACCCCGCGCCAAACGCTGGCGACACGACCCACGTTGGATCGAGCTTGATTCGGTCAGCGATGGCGCAGGCATACTGTCCCGGTCGGTCGCCGGCAAGGTGGACGCAGGCGGTTTCGCTGGCGTTCCACTCGCCGAACCCGCACGGCGCCTGTTTGCAACAGAAACCGGAGCGGACGCACGGTCGCGCGGACGGGTACAAGGGTAGGTCGTCGATCATGCCGCCGGTTCCCCGTGTCGGACGACGTAGACGATGTTGCCGCAGTCATCGCAGGTTAGCACGTCTTTGTATTCACCGTGGTCGGGCTCGGTCGATTCGATCAGTCGCATCCCGCCCACGCAATCGGGGCAGGTGTACTGCAGCTGGGTGAAAGCCATCACTGCGGCTTCCAGGGCAGCCCGTACGAGGTCGTCTAGCTCGCCCGTGCCGTCTCGGTCGCTCAGACGCTGGACGATCGCAGGGGCGACGCCAGCGTCTGTCAGTAGGTCAAGGATCGCGTCGATCTGGGGTTGGATTTTGAGCATCATCGTTTCGCCTCCGATTTAAGGTACTTAGCTAGGCTGCGTTTCGCTGCGTTCGCTTCGGGGCTGCTGTCGTACGGTCCCATCCAGCGCACGTCGGGCAAGCCGGTGGGGAAAAGGACGTAGCCCAGTTTCCTCCCGCCGTTCACGGATCGGTGGCGGCGTCTCAGTTTGTGGATCTGGGGGGTCACGAGTCGAGTCCTCATTCTAGGGCTTGGGGGTAATCCCGTCCATTACATAAACGGCCAATCCGCGTCACGCCGTCCCTCGTTCCGCTGCGAGCGTTTCGATGTCGCTCATCAGGTAGGCTGTCCGCTGTCCGTGTCCGCCGCCTTGGACGGGCGTCACCTTGCCGGCTCGCTTCCAGCGGTTGAACGTCGCCCCGCTGACGCCTAGAATCCGTTCCGCTTCGCGGGTGGAACAGTAGAGCCGCGTGAACGTAATACTGATGACTTCCAAGCCACTTCCAGAAGTGCCGGGGAGGTCTTGAGTAATGTCAATCACGCCCTTTTCCAAGACATACTCACGCCCGTCCCTCTTTGAGTGCAGCGTGATGCCGTGGCGTTTGATCACTCGCCGCATCAGGTCGCGAGCCTCTGGGCGCCCCTCCGCGATCGCCCCGCTTAGATCGGCGTAGGCTTTCTGCGACTCTGCGATTGCCGATTCGATGCGTTCTTCCAGCTGCGCAACGGGCGTCGATGCGGCGTCTAGAGACTCTTGCAGTGCATCGATCCGCTCCCGCACGGTGAGCAATTCCGCTTCGATCCGGCCAACTGTTTCGTCGCGCAATTGGGCGTCATCAATCCTGCCGACCGCCATCAGCGTTTGGAGCAATTCAGCCTTATGGCGCTGGCTCGCTCCCAGCTGTGACCGGATCGCCTTTGGGGTAGTCTTTCGCCCCTTCGGCAAAACCCGCCGCCGCATCGATTCTCGCAGCCGGTCAATTGATGTCTCGTTGCAGAAGTACATTTCCAAGGCGTGGGACACGTACAGCAACAGCAGCGACTCGCTGATCGAATTGCCCTCACACTTGACACCCCGCCCCTTGCACGAGACGCAGCGGTATCGCTTGACAGGCACTTTCGGCGCGCGGTCTTCGTAGCCGTGCATGGGGCGCCCACATCCGCCGCACTGGACTAGCGAAGTGAACAGAAACGCGTCGACACCCTTTCGCGGGGACGTGTCGAAGTTCCGATTGGCTCGCCGGCGCTCGCGCTCAGCCTGCAGCGCCGCCCAGGTCTTGGCGTCGAATACAGCCGGGTGGTTCTGCTCCTTGATTTCCGGCTTCTCTTGCACGTTTGCAAATTTGGCCAGCGTCCGACCGCCCCAAATGAACGTGCCGGCGTAAACCGGGTCGGTCAGCTTGTCGTGGACGGCTTCCCCGCGCCAGCTGCTTTCCGGCTTCTTCATCTTGGAACCCTCACGCCGATTGTTCCACTTGAGCAGCCCTGGCGATTCGTAGCCCTTTGCGTCGAGTGCCGCAGCGATCGACTCGTCGCTGTCTCCCGCCAAGTACAACTTGCCCATCAGCCGCATCGAAGCAACCTGCCGACGATCGCCCAGCTTGTAACGCCCCTCGGCGTCCAGGTCGAGCGCGTACGGCAATGCACCCTGGACGTGCAACCCCTTCTTGGCTTTCGCCAGCTGGCCCCTATAGGCCGACTTACCCTGCTTGTCGGACTGCTCGTGAGCCTGGCCGGCGACGACGCAGAACGTGATTAGGTCGCCGAATTCGGAGAAGTCGAACGATTGCCCAGTGGCGCATTCGATCTTGCATTTGTTCACGAATAGCGGAAACGCGATCCGCTTGATGGCGTCGATCGGCTCAAAGCGAGTCAGCCTGTCAATGTGGTAGACGACGATCACGTCAACTTCGCCCGACGTAACGTCGTCCAGCAGCGAGTTCAGCCCCTCCCGCTCTTTCCATCCACTAATGGCGGGGTCGGTGTACTCCCCCTTTAATTCCCAGCCCTTGCGCTGGATCAGCAGCATGCAATCGTCGCGCTGCTGGTCGATCGACTCGGCCTGCTGGTCAGAGTCGGTCGACATCCGCCCGTAGAACTTGGCGCGTGGCGTCCGCTCAGCCTGCTGGTCTTCCTTTTTGCGGCGGGTGTAGCGTCTCCCGCCCATACCGTTAGAATTGCTCATGTGAGCGCTCCCGTGTCAGCGTTCATGAAAGAAGCCGTCGGGCTGCAACCCGGCGGCTTCGTTAGTTTAACCTTTTAGCTTGTCGATAGTCTGGATCATCTCGGCCAGACCCGCATAAACGTCCTCGAATCCCAGCTTGTCGGCTGCAATCGCCGCCGTGCGGAGGAGGAGCAAGAGCCCCTCCGGCGTTACCCGCTTGTCGCCGTTCCCGTTGGCCATTTTTAGTCCCTCTCAATCTCGGTGGTGGGGGTGTCACCGCTGGATAGGGGTGTCAGCGGTGAACAGACTACACGATTTAGATGCGAGATGCCACCCAAATCAAGCCGACCGCACTGATGGCAGCCGCTGCGAGAAACAAGAAGTACAATCGGTCTAAGATTCCGTGCATGATCAATCTCCGTGGGTGGGGGTGCGAAAGTGGTCAAGGGCGAGGCGTTCGCGGGAACGCCTCGCGGCTTGACTGCTCACGCCGTTAGCTGGCCACGTAGCACCTGCGACCGTCTACCTCGATCCAGCCATCAGCGGTGTGGCAGGACTCAGCAGCCTCGTCAGCGGTCGCCGCCCTGATCACGTCGTCCTCGTCACTCAGCAAGTCGAGCCCCTGCGTTTCCTCGATCAATCTCGCGACGGCTTCGCGGGCGTCCGTGAGTTCGGTTTGCGTCGAATCCCAGCACGCCGCTGCGAGTTCGTCGGTCAGTTCGTCCAGCGTGGCTGTGCGAATTTCGGTAAATTTCATCATCGTTTCAATCTCCCTGGGTGTGATTAGAATAGAGAAGCCTGAACGTCTCGCCCTGCGCGGTTCCGTTTCAGCCATTGCAGTTGTTGGCCGATCCCCAGCCCCTCGCCGGGAATCTCGTGCGCCATCGGTTGGCAGCGCAGGCAGCCGGCGAGCCAATCAGGCAACGCGACCCCGTGCCGCAGCCGCCAGTAGTGTAACGCGTTGCGGTAGTCCTGGCCGGCGAGCCAAATCACCCGCTCGATGCCTTCGGTGGCGCACAGGTGGCAAAGCGAGCCCTCGACGCGTCCCGCCCACGCGTCAGCCTCACGCCCTCCCCGCCCTTTGGCTAACCGCTTGTCGTACGGGCCGATTTGGGCGTCTGGCCGAAGTAAGCCGTAATGAGCCGAGAGGATGCGCCAGGTGTACCCGTGCGACTCGGCGAACCGGCGCGACGCCTGGAATAGCTGCCCGGTGTAAAGCTCCGCAGCTGGCGCGGCGGTGCAATCCTGCTTGGATTGGCTACACGCGATCAGCACGAGCGTGGGTGTGGACGTGGTCATTCTGTCGGCTCCCATCTAGTCGCCGGCCAGATTCTCCCGCCGTACAGGTCGACGAATCCGTGCGGATAGTCTTGGGAGTTCCAGCCGGCGCCCGTGTCCTCGCTGTGCCGGGTGGCTGCCAAGGCGGCGTCGTACTGACGCCATGCGGCGAGTCCCGCCGCGAACGCGAATCGGATGCGTTTCAACATGATCAATCTCCGTGGGGGTGGTGAAATGAAGCCAGCCCCGCCAGCTGACAGCGCCAGCCGGCGGAATTGCCTCACGCCGTCCTAGCTGATCGCTTGCAATTGCTCGTCGAGGTCGCCGCCGTCGATGCCTGCCGCCTCGGCGGCTGCGATGACTTGGGCGTGCGTGCGGGGAAGGCAGAACCCTTCAAGCGCCCGCCCGTCGCGCCTGGTGATGATGTCGGCCAGCATCGGCGCGTCGATGGCCGCCCATATCTCAGCCCCGGTCATCGCTCGCGCCCGGCGGACCGTCAGCAGCGCGCCGCCGTAGTATTTGCCTTCGGACAATTCGACCGCGTACGCGTACACCCCGCGCTCCCGCCCGGCGGCGTCGATGGTGTGCGTGTACGGCTCGCCGCACAGGTACGCGCCGCGAGTCATCAGCGCCGGCGGGACGCACTCCAAGCCCCACCAGTACGCCTCGCTCGTGATCGGGTAAAGTTGGAAGCGGCCTTCGCGGTAATCCTTCGCGGCTTGCGTGCATGCGTCGGACCAGTCACGCGCTCGTGAAATCGTCATGATCAATCTCCAAATGTGGTGAAGTGGTAACCGCTCGGCAGCCGGCCAAGCTCACGCCAGCCGGCTGCCGAGTGGGCGCCAGCCCTTAGAACAGCGACGCTTGGAACCGTTCGACGCCTAACACCTGGCGTGCGGTGTCCTCGCAATACGTCCAATGCTGCTCGCTGTGGGTTTCGAGGTATTCCGGCGCCGCCCCATATCGCACGCACGGCACGCCGACCACGATCACAGCCCGCCCGCAGTCGCAGGGGAAGCCGTCACGGTCCCCGCCTTTGATGTGGCCGAAGCACTTGGCCGCCGGCGTCGTCAGTCGTCGCAGGTATCGCATTAGAACAACCTCGCTTGCGGGTCCACTTCGGGCGTCCACTCTCGCCATTCCGGCTCCAGATCGTGCGCGTCCGCGCGGAGCCCCAGCCCCGGCTTGATGCGCCCGGTTTGCTCCCACTCATCCCAGGTCTTGCCGACCGCGAGCCCTTCGACCTTGCCGGTATAGTTCCGGCCAGACTGCCAGCGCTGTTCCAGCCCGCGCGTCGCGTCGCGCTCGTCGGGGTCCATCTCCGTGATTTCGCACAGCTTCGAGACGGGGCACATGAAGCAAGCCGACTTGCCCGGTTGCGGCAAGCCCTCGTCCGCGATCAGGTCCATGCACGCCTGTCGCGTCATGCCCCAATCGGCCAGCGGATACCACTGGCGATAATCCACGCAGTTGTCCACGCCGTACCGCAGCGACGCGCGGCCGGTCTTGGGGTCCGACTCGCCGAGGTCGAAGCCGATTGCCTCGACCACCTGGCCACTCGCGCCCTTACGCGTTCCGACTTCGGAGGCATCAAACCCGATGGCTTGCACAGCTTGGGCGTGGTCGTGGTCCCATAGCCAGCCCAGCGCCGTTTGGAACGCGCGCTGCGGGTCCACTTTCCACTTCTTGGAACAGTCGTGCTTGGCGCGCCCGCCGATGTGAAACGCCGGCGACGGCAGCTGTTCGTTGTTCCAGCATTCTTCGTAGTAGGATCTGTGCCCCGCCGTCGGGCAGCGGCGGCGGACGATGACAAGCGGCGGGAAGCCGACTCTCTTCAGCCACTCCTGCAGCACTCGCACATACAGATATGTGTGGAGCCGTTCGCTGCCGGTGTCCGCCCAGCTGATTACGTCTGGCCGGATGCCTCGCCGGTGCATGCCGATCAGCATCGCTAGGCTGTCGGTGCCCATGCCGCACGCGACCACCAGGCGTTGGCGCTTGTGCTTGGGCTTTGGATAGTCGCGCGGGTGAATCGAGGCTTCGAGGCTTCGCGCCCTGATGCCGGTCGGGATCATCTGCAGCCCGCCGCAGCGGACCAACCGATTGGCGCCGACGGTGTACCGCTCAAGGGGCGGCGGCGCGTAGAGGTCGCGTTTCATGATCAATCTCCGTGGGGTGGTGATGTGGTGGAGCCATCCCCGCCGGCCAGCTGGCAGCTGGCCGGCGGAAGGGTGCCACGACTAGTAGTCGCTCGGCAGCATCACGGTCATCCCGCCTTTGGCGTTGGGCATGATCCAGACCGTGCCCGCGACGGTATGCTCAAGCTCGATCGGCGGTTGTGCGCCGGACTTCTGCGCCTTCTGCGCCGCCATAATGCAATCCATTAGCAGCGGGTCCAGGCACTGCGGATACGTCCGCTGGCCCTTGGCCGCCTCGCGTTCGCACGCGCCGTGTACGCTCGCCGTGATCAGCAGCCAAGGCCAGCGCGACGGGTAGGGGTGCGCCAGCACGCCGTCCGCGATCGCCTGTTCTTCGGTGTAGCTGGAAATCACGTCGCCGAAAATGTCGTTGGTGGTCATGGTCATCAATCTCCGTGGTGGGGTTGTGGCCGGCGTCGTCGCCGACTCGGGGTGCTAATTGCAGCAGATCGTCTCACCGCCCTCGATGGCGATGAAGTGCGGGTTGCCGTCGCCTCTCACAACTCCGCAGCAGCAATCGTCCATGCCGCACAATTCGCGATTGACTCGGCGCCACTGCGACTTAGTCAGCGGCAAAGTCTGGCAGCCGTCGGAGTCCACGTCGACTTCGGCGCGAACCTCGCAAGTGGAGTTGTGAAAATCGTTTGATAGTGTTGTCGTCATCGTTTCTCTCCTGGCTGGTTGGGTTAGCTCATGCGTTTACGGTCGATCCGCAGCACGCGGCGGATGTCGCCGATCTGCGATTGGCCGACGAGGCTCACGGTGCCGCCCTTGTTGGCGGCGGCTTCGATCAGCACGCGCCCCAGCTGGTAGGGTCGCGACCAATGCGCGATGGCGTCGCGCTCGTCCTGGGTCATTTTGTCCCACAGCAACTCGGCCTCGTTGCGAATCTGCTGGGCGGCGTCCTTGGCGAGTTCGTCCATCGCGGCGGATAGGGCGTCTGGCATTCGGTCAGTCATGATCAATCTCCGTGGTGAAGGGGAAAGTGAATCCAATCGGCCAGCCCAGGACCACCACAGCCCAGGCCAGCCGATTGGCGCCACTTCGGCGCCGGCGGCTTACAGCCGCGCTAACATGTCCTCGCCCAGCGCCGGCCAGCCGTGGCTGCACGTCGCGTCGGCTTCGAGTCCTTCGCACTGGCAGGGGCCGACGCACTCAGTGCTGGCGTCCATCATGATTTGCTGCAAGTCGGCCAGCGTCGTCGTGACTTCGCGCGTCTCGCGGGTGTGCTTGTTGGTCGCCGTGTAGCTAATCGGCTCGTGCAACGCGGCGGCGTCGTCCTCTGGCGTCTCGCCCCAGGCGACGCACGCCTGGCTGTCGCGGCACGCCCTGAGCCACTGCACGACCTCACGCGGCGTCTCCCGCCCGACCGTCGCCGCGTCGCCCGTCGCCCACAGGTCGCGCGTCGCGTCGCTCACGCGGCTCCACATCATGCGAGCGGTGGCCAGCGCCGTCGCCTCGTCCTTGAAGCTGATGAACGCCATGCCCGTTGGGGCGTGCGTCACGTTGTGCCGGCAGGGCTGGCCCTCGTTGCTGTCGATGTGCGTGACGCCCAGGCAGCCGCTGACAGCCGTGTACGCGACCTCTTTGGCGCCGTCTTCCGTCTGAATCTCGATGGTCGTGGTCATGGTCAATCTCCGTGGTGAGGGGGTTTCGACTGCCGCGCGGCAGCCACTTGGCAGCCCGTTGGCAACAGGCTGGCAAGTGGGCGCCGCAGCGCCCTGGCGGTTAGAACAGCTGGCCGCCGTGCGTGTGAACCGTCAACCGCTGGGCGTCCCGCCGTTGGGACTCGATCAGCGCCTCCATGCGCCCGCACCAGTTGGCGACGCCGGCGGATTCGTACGGGCCATCCCAGCCGCACAGGCTGGGCGCGTCCTCGTCGCCGTGGAGCCCGCC
>Ga0098034_1000154_pt1 | contig 33367 bp, 43 predicted proteins | sample 2_EtaG_FD_77062 | JGI IMG/M metagenome (GOLD analysis project Ga0098034, IMG submission 77062) | Marine viral communities from the Subarctic Pacific Ocean - 2_ETSP_OMZ_AT15125 metaG | ecosystem: Environmental > Aquatic > Marine > Oceanic | place: Pacific Ocean | collected 2015-01-07
ATACTACCGCCGACGTATACCAGGGTGCCGACAGCCGTTCCTGATCCGTCAAGCGTGTAGCTAGTGCCACCACCAGTGCCGTGGTCTTTCCAAACCGGAGCGTAATTGGTATTGCCTACAAGAAAGTTACTCACGAGTTGGCCCTCCTGTATAGGAATAAGTCGCCGGTAGGCCAGTTACCGCCACTGATGACAAGCCTTACTGCTGTAACAGCTTCCGCTGTTTCTCTGCGTCCTCCTACCATATGGGTTTGTTGTCCGTTTGCGGTAGAGGTTGACCCCCAATACATTCCATAGATAGAGGTGAAGTATGAAGAGTTACCGGGATCAATTATAGTCACAGCAAAGTTGCCTTCTTCGCCAGCATCAGCGCCGCCGTTATTAGTTTCTGTTGCATTAATACTTGCTGTGTTATGAGACTGTGATGCGAGTGCTGATGCGTTCCCTGCTCCACCTATAGCCGAGGCGTATCCAGTTGTTTGGTAAGTGGGCGTACCGCCAGTGCCAAACTGCCAAACAGCAGAACCATCTGCTGTTCTGTCCAAACCATTAGCTACAATATGATAATCGTAGCCTGTTTCAAATCCTGTCCAAGACAGAGTAGTATCACTAGCGGCAGTCGTCTTTGATACAAACTCCCAACCACCGCCACCAGCTTGAAACGTAGGCGCTGTCGATCCACCAGTAGACGTTAATACATGACCGGACGTTGTTCCTGTCGGATCAATTAATTCCGGTCCCGGTTTTGTTGCTGTCATGGCTTAGTACCTCTCAACGCTACCTTGGCGTTATAGCTTGCTTGCAGTGTTGGATCAGCGACTACACCGCCATGTTCTTCACGGATATGATCTTCCATGTAACGAGGAATCGTAATGTCGGTAGCAGCCATCTGCCTCTCCCAATCCTCAAGAGGTTGCACTTGAGTATTGTATTCGTTAATAGCTGCCGTTAATGCTGCCTCTGTAGGAACAGCAACCGATCCACGCCAATTATCAGCCAACTCTTGATAAGCACCATGACAAGTTGGACCCCAATCTTCAGCTTGCAATCCAAGCTGGATTAATCCTTTATACCATTCAGCCATCACGCATACTTCCTAAAGTAGAGAGTAGAATAAACCTCAACATCACCAGTGGTCATGGAATTCATGTTGGTAAGGTTATTCGTGTCAGGATAAACTTGAAGTTCGATCAGTTTAGTCGCAGCAATCGTGAATTGACCCATAACCGTCAATCCAAGAGTAGCCTCTGTCCCTGCCGTAGCAGGTAGATGGTCTTGCGCTCCATAGACAATAGCGGCAGTGTCACTAGCATTATAGATACGCAACCGCCCCGCCACCTGATTGTTGTTGCATTCAAAGTGGGCATTCGCAAAGACTTCATACGAACCAGAAGGCAGTGATACTTGATTAGAAGATAACGAGCCAATTGATCCAGTATCAATTACTTCAGTATTCAGCGTACAAGTGCGCCACGCTCCTGCCGTATGACTAGTGGGCGAGGCGTTAGTGCCAGACGTTTGCTGTTCTTGATACAGTAGAATGTCGTTAGCACTTCCAGCTTGAAACGTAGGCTCCGCACCAGCACCATTACTAGTAAGTACTTGTCCAGATGTACCCGCACCAACAGCAGCAGGATCACCACTTGCGTCCCAAGTAATCAACTCGCCATCCGTACCGCCAGCTAACTTAGCCAGCGTCACGCTATCATCCGGTACGGTCGAACTCGCAACCGTCACCGCAAAAATAGCTTCGATCTTGGCAACACCAGACGGGATCGCAGCGTCAAACGTGACAACCGCACCGCTAACTGAATAAGTATCGTGATGCTGCACCACACCGTCAAAGGTGATAACCACATGATTTTCCGTACCCGGATCATCGGACAGCGTGATCGTAGTGGAAGAGCCAGATGTATAGCCAACTCCATCCGTCAGGACATCTACAGTCGGCGTCCTTGTCTGACGCAGACCGGGATCTGTTCCTACAAGAAATCCAGTCATTACGTTTGCACCAGATAGCTGAGTGAAGCCTCAAGGCTGGAAGCATTTTCAGCATCCAACCAGAGAGCATCATTATTATTAAGAATAACCTTGCCTTGCAAAAGATCAAGGCTGTCATTCACCGGAATGGAAACTTGATGAGCTAACTCACTATCCACCCCACCAGATCGAACGACATTAGCTGTCACCCAAGAAGCTGTGGTCGCATGAATGTTAGCAATGGTAATCCCAATCAAGGTGATTGTTTCGCTGCCACCAGCAGTTAACGCCGCCGCATCGCTGGTCGTAACCGCATAACCCTTACCTGTCAATGTGTCTGCCATGTTATCCTCCTAAAGCCAAAGCCATGCCTAATGTTACATCTCCGTCTGCACCCGCCGCACCAGTAGCACCAGTGGCACCAGTGGCCCCGGTTGCGCCCGTAGCACCGGCCAGCGTAGTACCGGCAGGCCAAGTACCCGAAGCCTTCGGCCCATAAATAGTATCGGTAGCCGTATCAATGTAGAAATCACCGTTGATGCCCTCAGTGGTCGGCGCACCAGATCCATTGAGTACGGCATTCTGTCTCTCAACAAGCGTAATGCCACTCGTTGTATCCACCGCCATCGTCTGCGTGGTAGATGTGGCAACCGGGAGATCCAGAGAGTAGGACGTTGTATCCGTGGAGCTACGCCCAACCTTCCGATCAATGTTCTCAAACGCCTGTTTGAAAATTACCATCATCTTGTCAATCCAAGTATTCAACGTGGTAATGTTGAACGGCCCGGAAGTCGGGAAGTCAGTTGATCTTTGCGGCTGCATATCTAGTTCGATGACAATCGTATCATTGAGCGTAGCGCCAGCGACCAGTGTAATATTACCACCATCATACCCGCCAGTATATGTCGTGTTAGGCGTGACAGTGTAATGCGTAGTCAACGTAAGCAGCGTTCCCTCTTGATATACGTCAAGATCAGTTTCATCAAAGAACTCAAAAGAGACACTAAACACAGTTTGACCGCTGGTCGCTGTAAAGCTTGCAGAGGTTGTCGTCGTTCCTATAGGTATATGTGCCATCTATTCATCGTCCTTTTCAAGATCAGCACCCACTGACCGTTGCAGTTGGTCAACCAAACCTGACCACCAGATTAAATTATTAAACGGCATTAATCTACGCACAGAACGTGCGTAATCCGATCCAGTTGCTTCCGGACTAAATATCGTATGAAGGAGATCAAAGCCCAACGATGCCGCAGGACCGCCGATTTGTCCTGTTCTCTGCGCTAAATTGGGGTCTTTGAAGAAACTGTCGACACCAAGCAAAGGCCGTAAACCAACCTCATTGCCACTAATAACCTCAATCATATTATCGACATCGAACAAAATCCCAGTGGCACCGGAATAATCCACCGCTTGAACAAACCGATCAATAGACAAAAGATCGCGCTGGTCATAAGACGGAGACTTAATCCTATCTACCAGATAACCCATAGCAATCATCGCCATAATACCATGCAAAGCCTTGGCATCCCTTTGCTGCAAGCCAGCAAGCAGGGTCCGATGCGTAGCAGAAAAAGCAAAAGATTTGAACTGCGTCATAAGCGCACCGATAGGCGTAGACATAAAGTTAAGCCTCTCAGCCGGTCCCGGCGTAATCACCGCATTATTAATTTCCTGTACCAGCGCAGTACGGAAAGTCTTTTGGATTACTGGATCATCCCATGCCCCAACATTAGCAAGGTGCAAAGCATCCCCTTGCTTACCATGCTTCGCATACTCTTGAGCGATCCTGACCGCATCCTCAAAGCCGATACCGTTCCGAGTGAGATCCGTCATATCTCTCTCAGAAATCTTACCAGCCTTGCCCTTAATAACAATTTCTCCAATGGCCTCTTGATACTTGGAAGGGATCTCAACAGCAGAAATATCAAGCCCTTTGGTTTCCGACGAACTAAACCCAATCAATCCCATCGGATCTCGCACATCGAAATCATCCATAAGGCCATTCAAAATACGATCAAATAATTCCTGTTCTGTTTCATACCCACTATCAACAAGATGTAAATCTGCCTTCCATTCGTCGGATGATTTAACAATCTTCCGTAATAAGTTATTGGCAAATTCTGCTCGGATCGCTAACTCAGGGTCACTTCCAAAAGCATTTACAATATCAATGCTTTCTTGGTTTAATTTTTCTGTGCTTTCAAAAAATCTAGTGTGTTCGGCCATCTCTGCGGCTTCCACATCTTTTACAGATATTTCAAATAGCTCCTTTATCTGATCGTCAGATAGCTTGGAGGTATCACTACCAAATCTTTCGACCATTTCTTCCGCAGTTTTAGAAGAGAAAGCATTCAAAGCTTCAAAATCATCTGCAAAGTTATGGACTTTGAAACTTCCTTTCGGGATTACGATCTCTCCACCCTCATCCAAAGCTATAAACTTTTCATTCATAGCCTCATCTATAATGTCCTCTTTAATAGATGCTCTATCAATCTCAAACACTATAGCGTCACGCTTGCTTATACCAAACGGACCACCGCCTTTAATCCTAGCCGCATAGTCTCGGGCGCTCTCCTCCACATCTGTAAGAGACACCCCAACTTGCCGACCTTCAAAATTAGAGGAGGCTTTCAAACGCAAGTTACCATCCAGATCAATGAAATTTTCCAGAGTTCTTCCGTCCCTCAGATTGCTACCGTGAAATAAACTATTGACAGTGCTTCTTTCAAAATGTGCATCACCAGCCCACGCCAACGAGGACTTAATCATCTGCGATTGGATAAGAGACCCGAAGAACCTCTTCATCATATCGGTATAGGGCATCAAGCCGTTGAGGATGAACATCTTGTTCACGCCGCTTTCCAGCATCTTCTCAAAGGCATTCTGGCTTGTGACGAACCCTTCCAGATCAAACATAGCCTCAAAGCGGCCATGTATTGCCATTTCCCCAGCTTCACCCGCTTCATTCACCATCGCACCGGCGATCTTAAAATCCTCAATGCCGTGACTGAACTTAGCAAAGGCACCTTCAAAGGCTTGCTTGGCACCCACCGACATAACGCCCCGGCCCACATCAGCCAGCGCAGCAATAGCTGGCTTACCCATGAGGGCCAATACCATAAAATTCTTTATCGCCCGAACACTACGATTACCAATCGACCCCGGATCAGCCGGAATATTATATACCCCAAGTACCTTCTGGCTTAGATCCTGCATCGCCTGTAATTGCAGCTTGCCCTCTGCCCGGATCTCATCAGCCTCTTTGGTCACACCACCAGCAGCTTCCGCCAATTCATCAATCTGGTCACTTAATTCCTCCATGAAATTCCTCATGGTGGGATCACCGAACTCATGAGTCATCTCAATCGACGCTGACATACGCCTATGGTACGCCCTCATAACACTTTCGGGATTAACTTCTATGAAATCAACAGAAGCTATGCCCCTAGAGCGCCCTTCTCCGCGTATTAAGAAAGCCGAAGGTATGTCGAGTACCCTTTCAAACGTAGACATAGCCGCACCGAAGCCCTCTGGGTGTCCTGACGCTGATATTCTCTCTATTTCAGACAGTGCTTCCGCGACTTGGGCCTTAATATCGTCACCAAAGCCATAATTCTCCATATATTCTTTCATTAATGCCCTTGCATCAGCACGTTGGGCATTGCGGAAAGCTGTCGCATCAGTCTTTTTAGGCTTCTTCCGACTAAAAATGTCGTCAACCTTACGCTCCATCACACGAATGGCTTGCGGATCTGCGCCAGTAGCTTCCAAGCCCTCACGCAAAGTACGCTTAACAAGGCCCGGATCATGCTCCTTCAAAATACTATCTACCGTAGCTTCCGCCCGTTTGACCGCACCAGCATCCTTGCCATACCAATCCTCAAGTATTTTGACCAATTCATCCCGGTTTTCCCTGATCGCTTGCTGGTTCCAGAAGCGGGGGAAGTGACCATGAGACATTTCATCAGGGTTCTTAACCGATGTGTTCCGGAACTCCTCGATACGAAGATTGGTGTCATCAAGCTTCCGCCGCCGCTTAACAACATTCTTGAGGAATTGATTGGCGAACTTAGGCTCACTACCTTCCGCCCTGATCGCTCCGATGAAACCATCTTCATCCTTCAAAAAGCTATTCAACTCTTTGATTTTGGCCTCACGCTCCGGAATAGCCTTTTGCAGACCCCGATGATATTTCATCTGCGCCTCAGTCAACGAACCTTTTTCACCCCATTGAGCCTCAAGGCTATCGAAGGCTTCATAGTCCCGCTTCAACCTACCGATCTCTCCAAGCTGAAAAGCCTCGTTAGGCGCATCCGGATCACCATCCATATACTTCCGGATGAACTCTCTTGACCGGGGAAGGTGGACTTCCGCCAGATACTTCGCTTCCTTCTCCAAACGACGAATGCCAAAGACACCAGCCTCGTTACCCAATTCACCCATTGTGTCGTAATACTTTTTAAGGTGGCCCACCGCAGCAGTCATGTTTGGATCTGCATGAGTACCGCCAGAGATATAAAGCCGGGAAACATCATCCAAGAACTGAGCGTAGTGCTTGCCTTGGAATTTCACCGTATCAAATATTGATGAAACCACCTGTCTGCCAGCAGTCATATCAACTGCATCATCGGCCATCACACCAGAGAACCGCTTGTATGAATTATAAAGCCCACTCTTGGCTTCCATCACATGAACATTAAGCAGCGTAGCTTTGTTAAATACGCCCTGCGCTTGGGCCACACCAACCGTAGCGCCCTTAGTCATCATCCCCGGAGGGCCAGAGATCCGATCCGCAACCCGCCTAAATATATTGCCAAGCTGACCGCCAAACGTGGTGTTCTTCAACATGAAGTACGGATGCTGAGATAAGCGCCACCCTTCAATACCAATGCCGGTAGATAAGAACTGATCCGGATCCCATAACTTAGCCGCATCACTGAGATCGGAATAAATCTTATCGTCACCGGCAATTAATTCTAGCCGAGCATTATAATCTGCATCAGTCTCCCGGCCAGTTTTCTCAACAAACTCTTTCAAATGGCTAATACGAGACTGCCCTTCTTTGATCTCAACAAAAGGCTTAACCCCATCAAGCAGAGTATCATCAACTTCTTGCAGCCGGTTATACGCATCAAGACCGTTGTTGTGGGTTTCAAACCACCGCTTCCCGGCAAGCTGCATGGTTCCCGGCTTCATGCTGCCGACAAGACCGCCAATGGCACCACCGAATAACGCACCACCAGCAATAGCAAGCACCGGCTCAAGCGGGTGATTAGTTGGGTCTATATCTGCCCGGACAGTTTCAGACACGGCAAAGGGGCCAGCAACGCCAAGCGCACCACGTTTAAACCCCCCAACGAACCCCAATCCCTTCGCAAGAGGAATTGGTATCAAGTTAATCGGATCAATAAGATTACCCATAAGCCGAGCAAAACCATGATTTTCAAGATTGGTTCTATGCTCAATATTCCTATCGATCATCAGCTTCCGCATCTCTACTTCTTTTGGAGATGTAGCAGTAATAAACTCTTCTAACCATTGATCGTAACCCTCAAGATCACCATCATCAATCGGGTTAAAGCCCTCGACTTCCGGGGGGCGAAAGCCATCATTTTCAAATCTATAAATCAAACTTTGGGCGATTTGCCCAACACCAGTATCTAAAGCAGCCGCAGTCATCATACGCTCCATAAAGGATTGCTCACCAGTAATGCGCTTATACGATTTAGCGTGAGCGTTCTTCTGCGCTTGGATCTCTTCCAGTGTGTTCCAGAACTCACCCACTACCTACTCCTTGTAGGATCATAAGCATCAAACTCTGACGGTTTCAACCGATCTCCGAACACACCTTTACCGGACAATATTTCCTTACGGGTTTCTTCTCGGCGCTGATGTTCAGCAGCTTTCACTGAGGCTATCATCCGTCTGGATTGGAAATCTACTAAAACGTCCCAATCAGCATGAGATTGCGCTTTGAGATAATCTTCCTCAAGATCAATGACCAAAGGCTTATTGTCCTTACCCATCATCTCATAGATCGTTGTGTAGTTATCCTTATCAATTATCCTGATTGTATATAGCGGGATAGCCTCATTGCCAGTAAGCCCCTTCACTGTCTTGTAGCCAGCAATATTAAGCCTGATATTTTCATTGAATGAAATTCCATCCCACCAACCGGGATTATGTTTTTTATGCATGCCGTCTTGAATTTTCTGCATGATAATAGGCTCAATATAGGCAACGCTCTTGCCACCACCAACCGTATTAACACCGAAGTATTGCATCGGGCTGTCTTTAACCAGATTTATCATTCCCGGCTCATGGACACCGGGAGCAGCAGATGAAAGGGTTGACCACTGGAAAGACCCCGGCCCCGGAGTTGCAAGCAGTTCATTGTACGCACTCTTGAAAGCAAACCGAGCGTTTACTTCCGCAGTATCCGTTCCGTTCTGGTATAAATGCAGAGTAGCAAGAGCAAGATTTTCAACTCTATCTCTAAACTCTTTGGGCATAGAACCTACTTTTCGGGACGATGAAAAGATACCTGTATTAACTATGAACTCCCCGCCTTCGGCAGTAAGCTCTATGGTTTTACCATCATTCTCATCCTCGAAATCATCTTGAATGTCGTCAGCAACTTTATCTTGCAGCCAATCGAATATATCATTAATGGCCTCCTTGCCCTTAGTTGGGCTGTACTTGCCATCTTTAAACGCATCAGGGAGCAATTCACGATTAGCTTGGATCAATGATGTCCCACCTTTGGAACTTCCACTTTCTCGCATTGCCTTAACATAATCATCGAGTTTTCCTTGTGGTGTGTTAAGTGCAAATTCAGAAAGCTTAAATAACTGTTGGGAAAAACTAGACCCAAGCTGCTTATCAAGATGATCTCTACCCTTCGGGTGTTTCAGTATCGTTCTGTAAAACGCCATAGCGCGAGTTCTTGCAACAGGATCATCGCTCAATCCTAGCTTCATGATTTCTATACCGGATTGAGGAATACCGGCATTAAGGATGCCTTCTGTAAACCATGTGCCCGGATTGGTAGGATCGAGATCGGTTCCGTTCTCGTCATTCTTAGCCTTGAAATGCTTCCGCATAACGTTCTCAATCGCAGAGCCGCTATCCTTATTAACTTCATTATAAAGACCATGCTTAATAGCACGATATATCGGGCCTTCTATCGCTTGCTGCTTTTCCAGTGCATTAATTTCACTGACCATATCTGTAGTGACTTTGGTCAACTGACTTAACGCATCGCCGGGGCGAACACCTGTCATTATCGCTTCAAGAGCAGCCTCGGTTCCCTTAGGGTCTTTACCAAGCCGCGCACTGAAATTCCGATACTGCTTCTTGTAAATATCAAGCATACTGTTTTGAACATGACTAGTGCTTACCGTTGAAATCTGTCTCATTTGGTGGGTAAGATATGAAAGCACCTGAGTATTATTTGTTGGGTGTTGAGGATCTTTTTCATCCTCCAACACTTCCGATATTCTGCCCCACGCCTTCGGCGCTTGTGTTTTTATCCATAGAGTGATATCAGCAATAGACTGCTTTTCATTGAACGCAATGTTATCCCTCTTCGCTTGGGCGAGAAGATCCTTCGCTTGTCGCCTTGCTTCCTTCTCTTCTGTAATTTCAATGCCTCTAGCTTTTGTCATTACAGCCATAACAGTAGAAGGAATATCGTCCATCGCGTTAGGGTCATCCGCCAATATACGGTTGAACGCTGCATTCGCGGCAGGACCAAGTTTAGGCATAATGCTTCTAATGAAATTAGCGTTAATCTCTTTTATCCGTTCCTTGTCATTTTCAGAACGTGCGCTTGTAATCCATTTAAGCGTTGGATTAATCAGCTTGATCTTGCCCTTGAATGTTTTCTCATGGTCAACAATGCTTTGGAGATGGATCGCAATGGATTTGCCTTCACCGCCCTCTCCTTCAAACTTAGCAATCATTCCATTCCAAGCAGTCTCAGAAGCCTTCTCATCAAGCTTCTCATTCATCACTCTTCGGACCTCTGCCGCCCTTGCTCGGCCTATACCCTCTGCACTACGCATACCGCCAAGAACACTATTCATTAGATTCAAATTAAGAATTGGAAAGCGATCACTCATAGGAAGTTGGGAAACCGCTTCTTTCTCTTCTAGTGTCGCTAATACAAGAGCTTGTTTTATTAATATACCAGCAGTCATTTTAAGGTAGTTTTTCTCGTTAGCATTCCTTACGGCACTGGTCGAAGCAGCTATAGCCTTCAGACCAGTAACAACATTTTTTCGTTCTGCCTCAGTTAAGCCATGCAGTCCTTTATTCCCATCCCAAAACTCACCTTTTTGATTAATAACGCTATCAATCGCTTGTGCCTTCCCGATCTCATTTAAAGAAGAAAATACCTTACTGGCTTTCTTTGCGCTGATCCGCCGATTTAAAGTTTCAATCTTCATCTCAACTAATTCTAAATTACCACCATTAAACCTTCCGCTCTCACGAATATTGTTGATCGCAATGGAATACAGATCCGCAAACTCTTTATTATTCAAAGGATCGTCATAGCTGGCCCTTACAGCATTAAGAACATCATTCGTTGATAGAGTAATGGCTTGGTCGGTAGCGGTTTTCGCAGCAGCATAAGCAGTTCGAGAAACGAAATCGCCAATCTTACCGCCATACTGATTACGTTGCTGATCAGCATAGAGAGTAACGGCATTGCGTACTCTTGGGTCGACACCCTCCAAAACAGTCTGGATATAAGCATCACTTGAAGCATAGAAACCGGCCTGATTGTCGATATTGTCAGCAGCAAATTGGTGCAGCGTAGAAGCAATATCTGTTTGGAGCTTGCTCTGGTACTTACTCAGAATAGCATCCCGATAAACTTGATCGTAAATACTAAAATTGCCGCCAGTATCTTCTGGCAAAACGATATTACCTGTCTCCGGATCACGCGATAACTCAGCAGATTGACCAGCAATATTACCGGCTATCTTAGCTTCATTCGCGCCCTCGGTTCTAGCAATATCGCTCATCGTATCAAAGACTTTAACCGCACCAAGAAGCCCCTCTGATACTGCATTAGCACCACGAACAATACCGGCTGTACTGGATAAGCCAACAGGCCCAACATTTGCTTTAGAGGTAAATCGTTTTAAAGCCATCACGTTGTCCTTGTTTTAGGTATATGGATCTTGCCAGCTTCATATCCGCCTTTGAGCAAGGTGGCAGTAGGAGCCAGCCAAGCCATTCGCCCCGCCTGTCTAAACGATCCAGCCTCAAACAAAGAACTCTCCATAGATTGCTGGTGACGCTCTGCATTAATCCTACCCATTAGCTGTATTTTACCAATATCCCGATCTAATGTACTCGCATTGGCATCGCCTAACGCAGCATAACTCGCGCTTGTAAAGGGGTCATAATTAACGCTGGCATTATTTGTTGCTTCTAAAGCAGCAAATTCTAAACGCCTATCAGTCTCTTGCTCCATAGCTTGAAGCTTCGCAAGATCAGAATTGGTCTTATGCTGCTTGGCTTCAATGTTAGCTCTTGCCTCACCAGCAGCAGCTTGTTGCTTACCAGAAATATATTGTGCGCCAGCAGATAGAACCGACGATGCAACGAGTATCAGTTCCCAACTCATACCATAACCTCTTTCCAAATGCTCAACACCGTACAAGCAAGCGGAGCCGTTTGCGTAATAGTAATCTGTCCTGTCTTAGTCCAGCCCAAGGGGTGAAACTCGTAGAGATCAGATACCGGCGTGGGATCAGTCTCAAGATCATCGTCAACTTGCCTGATAAGAAACTTAGTACCATCAACTGACCAATTCACACTCTCATAAACACGGATCACAACAGAGCCTACACGCTTCTTCAAGCCGTGGGTACTGCCTGTGGGTCCAGCAACTACTACCGGCAAATCTTTCAGCGTCCGGGTGAAATCAAGACCAGCAAACGGAGCCGTAGCTGTCTCCGTGAGAACAACCTGACCAGAGCCATTAACCGTGAAATTTCCGTGGAATAGATTGCCATCAACTACAGATGCAGTTTCCGCCACCAAGTGAGATAGCCCGTTCCAAGTCGTCCCGCTTACGATAGCCAGATTCGCAGAGCAATCGGTTGTCCGATCAAAGTTAAACTTCTCAAGATAGTAAACATCGGAGCTATTGATATTCCGCTTCACGCCTACGAATATCTCCCCGTTCAACTCAGTAACGGTTTCAAATGTTCCGTCAGTATCCCAAGGTATCCAGGCCGCTATCTTCTCAGCACGAACCGAATGGTAAATAGAGATTGTACCATCAGCATTGACCAGCGTGGCCCACTGTTCCGGGCCAGAAGTATTACCAAAGAACACCGATATTTGCTGAACATCATTGATCATCTCGTTTGAAACAAGACTTACAGGATCAGCCGTATAAGAATTTTGGAGATCATTCCAGAGCAATTCCCTTACCACCTTGCCTGTGTCTTGCACAAAGAGGACTGCACCATCATAGCGGCGTGGCGTAACGTCACCTGTGCCATACGGAACAGAGAAGTTAGGGTCATAGTTGGCCGGGGTAATCGGCTGCGTAGAACTCTCACGCAAATACAATACGGCGCTATCAGTGAAGATCAGTAAGTGACGGTTAGAAACCAAGTGCTGAATATTGTTGACCTCATCAAGACCAAGGCTTCCCTGTATGCTCTCGTCGTCTGAGCCAGTTCCTACGTCGAAGTTGAAGAAGGCGTTGGACTGCGAAGAGAACACGAAGTTCGGCAAGTCTCTTGAGCCTCCAAACCACAAACGGCGGGGGTGGAAGGCGACTGAACGGGCATACCCATTCTTCGCTGAAAATACATTCTCATCCCAATCCGCATCTGCGGTGGTGCCAGCGAGCGTTTCACGCACTGTGGCGGTAACTTGGGTTGCACTGGTGTAAGCTGTGACATCACATTCCTTTCCGATATACCGAACAATCCCGCCAACATCATCAGCCGTAAAGTGATCGGCAGACGTTGTAAGAGTTATTGATCCGGTTGTCGCACTTGCGGCTAATGTAACGTCACTGTCAGCAAACTTATAGAAGGGCAGATAGCGGGGATACCCGGAGCTATGCGCCTCAAACTCAAAGTCAGCGATGGTAAATGTTGAGGCTCCTGTCCGGAGCAATTTCTGTATCATCCAATCTTCGTGGACGATGATCGTCGTATCACCAGACGTTGTGATCCGCATCTCCCACATGGTCGTGGCATTCCAAGGTTGGGTGGAGAGGGTCTGCAACAAAGAGCCGGTTTCATCGAAGATTTTCAATTCAGCATTGGAAAAGGCAAAGAGATAAAGCTGTGACTTGTTAAACCGAAAACGCTCCATCCTCGTATGCGCGGTGAACACATTCAAGTAATCTGTTCCGGGCCTCCGAGCCATCCCACCCTGCACAAGGGGAGCGTTATTCTGCAAATTCTCTGCGGCATTGGCAAAAATACCAATATCCTCGCGCCCAAGCATTCTTGGATCGACTTCACCGGCGGAAAAGTTTGTTTGGAAAGTTCTCGCCCGTAGAGGCATGGCTACCTCCGATTGGTAATAAAGCGAGTGGTCGTTATCTCATGTGTCGTATCGGATTGGCTATCAACAGATCGCGCCCTACGCAAAGCAAAGTCTGCCAGTGTAGCAAATTCACCAGCCATATCAGGTTTGGCGATCACCGCCATCGCAAACAATGAAGCAAGCTGCATCTGGACCGCATAGCGGAAGTACGGAGGCCAATCCTGCTCAACCGCACGAAAGATGTAATTCATGGTAAGGGTATTAGTATTGTCGTAACCGCAGTAAATCTTATCAGCATAAATCTCATAATCAATATCAGAGCCGTTTACCGTTACACGCCTGACCGTCAGCATATCCGTAGGGATTTGCCATGCGTTAGACCAGATAGCATCCGGGGCTGCGGATAAATGAGAGAGATCGTCTTGCTTAATCGCAAAACGCCAAGGGTGCTGCGAAAGCATATCTTCCACAACACCATCATAAATGTTTTCTGCTACAATTGCGCCTGATGTAGAACCGTCAAACGCTGAAATCGGATCGTCGCCAATCAGAACCAGAGCCATCGAAGCGACTGCAACATCTGTTGTTGCGACTGCCATATTTTACCTCCGAGTGCGGGGGAAGCCGTAGCCCCCCCCTAGTCCCGGCGTGGAACTAATTAGTCAGTATCAGTGACGACAACACTAGTTCCGTCAGATACATCAACGGTGGTTCCATCGTTAGAAAGAACCCACATCAGCGTACCAGCCGTTACCGAAGTCGGCAAAGCTACCGTACCACCAACCGTTTGCTGGATGATGAAATCACCAATACTCAACATATCAACGGCATCACCAGTAAAGTAAGCGGCAGAATTAACGGTCGCAGTTGTGTCCAGCGTCCGGTAGAACCAGACGTTAGCACCGCCACCACTTGAAAGACGGGTCAAACCCGCAGCACTATAAGCCATATCAGCCTCCTTCTATGCGCTATCGTAAACGCGTTCGATGCAGCCTGTATCGTCGATAAGGCCAGCACCATGAGACATCTTCGCCATGACTTGATTGCTGTCATACTCAGCAAGGTAATCAATCCGTTGGGAGTAATCCGTGCCAATTGCATGACCGCAAGAGGAGCGATGGTAGAAGAAGTTTTTGGCATCCGATGAGCCGTCAACCGGCAGATTTTCATGCGGGAACCATTTGAAGCCCAACCAAGTTTTGGCTGTTACGCCCTCAAACCAGAGGTTTTCAGACTGGACGTAATCGGCATTGGAGAACTCGTCGAGATCAAGGAGATCACCCCAAGCTTCCCAACAAACAACGGCATACAACTCACCATCAAACGGGATGGACGAGTTACCGAAATTTTCCATCATGCCAATCGGCGTAGCCGCAGCACTGAAAGTCTCAGCAGTCGTTACGTTGTTACTGTTAGCCGAAGCATCCATAGCAGTAAGGATAATGTCGTCGGTATCCTTACCCATCGCAGACGCAATATTTTTGGCTTGAACGCCACGTTCATCGTGCTGGATTTTCAACTCGTCAAGATCGTCAATCAAGACAGAAGCGTAACGGTCTTGCAACGAGACTTCGACGGGTGCATGGGTGGGATGGGACCGAGGAACCTTACCCTCGCGTGACTTGGTGCCGACATCGGCATTACCGATTACTTGGAACGTGGTACTTTCACCCGTGATACCAGTTTTGGTACGGATGGTATTGCGAAGCTTGGAACCCATTTGCTGATATTCAACATGGGCCTCGCTTTCAAACTGCTTTACAAAAGCATCATCAATATCTGGAAAAGCCATCATAGCCTCCGTTAAGTTAAAAGAAAAACGAAACGGGTATCTTCAAATATCGAGTAGCGGGTATCCCAATGGGGCCGGTTCTATATTTTCAGGCCGCGAACATAAAAAAAATGACCTAAGATTGCTCCTAGGTCAACGCACAAAATGAAGTGCAAGTTTACAGGGAGGTTACTTTAAGGCCGCAAAACCAGCCTCAACTCGTTGAACGAATACCGGATCGCGCTTCTGAACATCACGATACCGTGGGTCTTTCATCATTGTTTCAAGCTCTTGTCTTGATAGTGGACCGTGAGCCTGACCGTCACCAGCGCCTTCCATATCAACGCCGCTTCCGGTTTTATCTATCAACTCTTCCATAGCAAGAATGAACTCACCACTGGTGGCCTGACGTACAATGGCGTTATATGCGCCCTCAGTTAGATTGGATTTAGCCCAGAGATCAACACGCTCGATCCGAGCCTTGCCGTTCTCACCAAGCTTGGCCGCTTCCGCCTTTTGATCAGGCATCATGGCAAGCTCGTTCTTAACATATAGGTCAACAACACTGTCATATTGTGTCTGGGACAATCCTATATCATGCGCCATCTCGCCAAAAGCTATAAGCTGCGGGTTGTTTGAGTCCATCTTGAACTCAGTACCCTTCGGAATAATATCCTCTCCGGGCTTATAGATGTAATCAGCAGCCTCTTCCGGTACGTCCTTACGCATATCAGCCTTGATCTCAGCCGTGATCTCCTCTCTGGAAGTCTCTTCTCGCTTGCCGAGGGTTGAGGAAAGCTCAATGTAACCTTTCCCCAAATCTTCAACACGCGCACGACCAGATGCCGCATCCCAATATTTCTCAGGAATATATTCCGGGCGTCCCGCAATCTCTTCCGTCTTTTCTTCTGCTACTTCTTCGTCAGCCATTGGCTATGTCCTTTCCTAGTTCAACACGCCGTTCAATTTCAGCAACGATAAAACGCTGCCCTTCATAGTGCATCAGAGCATTCGGCTCTATGCCGGGGCCACCAATGCTGTAAATAGATATTTGCTTGAGATGATTGAGGACTGCCTTCCCTGCACCTGTCTTAAAGGCCGCATAATACATCTTGTCTAATTTTGCCACTTCTTCTGATTTCTTAGTCTCACGCCGGGATTTTATCATGGTAGAAAGTCTTTCAGTTGGGTTATCACTTCTTCACTTCCGGGCGGGGCATTAGACAAGTTCTGACTAACTTGCTCCGCTAACTGATTTTGCTCTTGCTGATCTCTGATCAAAGTACCTTCAACCTCATACCATGACGCAAGCTTCTCTGAGAACGCAGTAGGATTGATAATCGTTTGCACCATCTGTGGCCCAAATAACTGACCAACAACAGAAGCGAAATTAATATGCTGAGAAATATCCTCGTTCCGTTGCGCCCTCATCATCGGAGAGACAGCTCGGATCTTAATCTCCCGGCCATCAACCTGTGGCAAGTCGATACGACCCTGCTTTTTTAACAGATAAAGAATACGCTGCATGGTAGGTACTACAAATTCAGTCTGTAGTCTGCCATAGGTAGCACCAAGTTGCTTGGCTAGTTCGCCCATGCGCTCCGCAACCTCAGTCGCAGAGATCGGCGTACCTTCCCGCCGACCAAGGGTTTCGTTGTAAAGAGCCTTGTTGATATTGTATCGCATTTCGTTCAACACAAGCTGGCTTACATCGAAGTTGCCGGGGAATTGAAGTGCCTCAAGGCCACGGCTTCCGGGTGATCGGGGGATGATAGTGCCAGGGATCAAGCGAGTATTGGCCGGATTGAGTACACCATCATCATCCCCTTGCCAAACTCCAGACAGTGCCAGTTCTGCATTTTCCAAGATAAGCTGGACTGTTAGATTGGCTGTTTTTATAGCAGCAAGAGAATTGAATACAGGGCCACGGCCATAGACTTCATTCGACAGCTTGGCCCACCTAAAATTAACCCAAGGACTTGAGCCTAATCCAACGAACTCATCACTGAATACCTTAAACTCACTTCCTTTATGATAGACGCAATAGTAATAGATAAATTCATTCGGCTGCGTCCAATCACGATAGGTAGCCTCGGATAACACGATCTCCTCATAAGGCTTCTCAGCCTTCATCTTGATCATTTCTTGAGAGAGGACAGCTTTGGGCCAGATCACTTGGATCATATCCACACGTATCTTGCGCTTGCGGTACTGTGCAGCCACGCCATCGAAGGGGCCACGCTCAAGGGCAACTTCACTCAGAGGCACCGCACTAAACTTGATCGGCTGGTAGCTATCGCCTTCCTCAATCGTCATGTTGCCAGTGCTGACAGCAAGATCATGGAAGGCTTCATGGGCCTCCGTTGAAAAGTTTGAATTGTTGATTACCTCAAAAGCATACTCAGTGACAGCATCCAGATCATCTTGGATCGTTTTAATATCGCTATCAGATAGTTCCGCAACAGCAGCCGGGGCTGGCTCAAGCCTTACCCATCGGGAGTTGTTAGGCACTACGCCTTGGATCATACGAGAGGTAAATTCTTGGACACCAACAACAGCAGTCTCATCGAAGATCAGTTCATCACCACGACCACCGGGGCTGCTACTGGTAAAGCCATTGCTTCCGGGCATGGTGTAATCGTAACACTCGCCCCAAGTTCCTTCCCACATACCGCGATTACGGAGAGCTTTGTCCTCACTCAGAACGAGTTCCTTAACTGATTTCATTACCATTAAAAGCCTCCAAAGCCATTCGACAAAAGGGAGTTCTGGCCGCTTCTGGCCTTTCTAGCTAGTGCTAAAGGATCCTCATCTTCATCAAGAACAGACGTTCCAGATAGTAAACTCTGATCCCGCCGCCGCCGTAGGCTATCCGCAACAACACTATCACTGCCGCCAGGAAGATCCATGTCATTATTAGTGATAAACCTATCATCGCCGGTAGCCTTCTTTCCTCCAGATAAAGTATTAGGCTCAGATTTGCCGGTAATAACAGCAACAAGATCAGAAATAAATTGGCCAGGAAGATCGGCAAGCCCTCCTGATCTTTCATCCTCAGTCGCCTTATCATTTGACGCATCAGGGCTGACACCGGGATTACGACTATCAAGCTCATTCGCCGTTGTGGTTTCACCAAAGAGAATGCTGTCATTCGTTGTGGTGTTCGGGCCAGAAATTTGTACGCCGTAAGCGTCACCGGGAGCGACATGGGCATTATCACCTATCTCCGCTTCTACCGCAGCGTTTCTATCAGCCGCCTTATCATTTGGCGCATCGATGGGCATTACCCCTCCAGATGAAGATCCAGGCACAGATTTGCCGGTAACAACGGCAGTCAGATCAGAAATAAACTGGCCGGGAAGACCGGCAAGATCAGACCAAACACTCCCTCCTTGTCTTTCATTCTCAGTGGTAGTACTCGTTGTCTTGCCAGTGACAGTATTCACCGCATCCACCGCAATGCCGCTAACATTTATTCCTTTATTTGGGTTGGCTTCAACACTAAGAAGAGACGGAACACCGAGTATCATTTCCGCAATACTCATACCCATTGTCACCGGATTGGATAGCCCCGCCAATTTACCAATCGTACTTACCGGCCCAAGTTTAAAGCCGGGGGCGCGATTCATTCCGCCAAGTATACCAGTATCGGTCGGCGCGAAATTACGCGAATAGTCTGCCACTGCCATTTCCCGGCCACGACTATTCGTGAAATTGCGGTGACCGGCTTCCATAGCAGCGGTCACCGCCACATCATCAAAGACTTGCTGATCAGATCGGCGATCACCCGTAAGCTGCCCAAGTGCGCTATCGGCCTCAGTATAAGTATCCCAGCCATCAGTTTTATCTGGATCGTTAGCCAGACCATCCGCCGGGACTAAGTCGCCGCTTTGGTTTACGTCCCAGCCTACGCCGCCAGTGTCAGCATCGTTGTCACCGCCGCCAACGCCGCCGCTTCCTTCACCACCCATCAGACATTAGCTCCTAATAATTTACGAAAACCCTTGTTGCCAGAAGATAACAAAGAACGACGACCACGGAAACCAGAAGCGATTGCCTTCTTCTTTTCAATTGCCGCCTCTTCCGCTTCACGCAGTCTCTTAGCTTCTTCCGCCTTAAGACGCTCAACTTCGGGGTCGGCCTGTGGTTCGGGTTGAGGATCGGGGCCAAAATCAAACGGCATAGCTGCCTCCAATAATATCAGGGTTCAAATATCACTGATCCGCCACGTTTCTTCAACGCACAAAATAATTGTCGGGGTGTAATCGCAGCGCACCGCCTAAGACCAAGCAAATGTTTTACCCAGGACACACAATAAAACGGCATCCGGAACTTGATAATCTTATTCGGGTCAATCTCTGCCTCATAAGAGATCAAAGCCCCATCTCTCTTTAGCCAAGCAAAGAGATTGTCCATTTGTTCGCCACGCCACAACTCAACATGAATACATATCCCACACCATTCAACAAAATGCCACGCATTAAAGTCCGGATCATACCTAAATGCCGTAACATGAGAGAACTGCTTGTTGATAAACCACCGCCAAGGAGCCGGGAGCGTCTTTGGAACAGGGCGAAACCCTACATACCAAATCTGCCCTCTGACCTTTGCCTGCTCTGCCTCTGTCTTTGCCAAAATCCACCTTCTGCCTTTATATTAAAGCTCTTCATTGGACCTTTCGAGCCGTGTAACACCTCTCTACCCTCACCAGCACCCAAAGCCATGTACTGTAATGCGTCATGGGGGTGGGAAAACTTGTTCTTGAGAGGCTTATCCTCAAATCTGGCATCACCAGACACTTGCATCTTGCGATATTGGTAGCCTGACCGGAAACCCTGCCGCAATACCTTGCAAGATGGGTCCAATAAGAAGCCGGGAAGCCCATCAATCATGCGATTAAGCATCGCCATCACGCTTTCTGTCCTGACAACTGGATCATTTGTGTTGGTGGGCCGAGCAATAATGCCATGCGTCCTCAATATCTGGAACGGAGTAACCTCATCAGTCTGCGCCCGTTGATCACCGGCTGGATCACCATAGAAATGAAACAAATCAGGAGAAAAACTAGGAAAATTTCTAGAAATTTCAGACTTAATAGCGTCAGCAAAACGAGCAGTACCCATATCATACGTCACAAGCTCCTTTAATATAAGCCATCGGCCGTTCGGCATCTTCTGTCCGAAGATTGCAGCCGGGGTTAGCCCGAAATCCATGCCGACATAGATTGCCAAGCCCTCAATCGGCATGATTGCCTCCTTGGCAACATGTACTTCGTCGTTATAAGTGGGGTAAACCGTCTTGCCTTCGTCAATAGTACCGAGCCGGTTCATCACATAAACGTCAATCCAGCTTTTTGTCTTACCAAGAATGATCTTATCGTAATAATCAGCCGGTAAATTACTCACATTCTCCGCATTTTCGCTAATTGAGTAGCCAGTAATCTCTTTACCTGTAACATCAAAGTCCTCTACCATCCCTGCGGGTTGAGTAAAGAATTTCCAGTCGGCTGGCTTCTGTAACATGAGAGCCTCTTCCCTTGGGATGTACTCAGGGACCGGACTTTCACCCGCCATGATCGGCCACCAGTGGTCGTCACCCGGAGCATTGGTGTCAGCGATTACCCCATACCAAGATGGACCGCCATCTTTCATGGAAGGGTAACGGCCAACACGCATAGTGCAGCCGTCAACGACAGCTTTCGCTACTTCACGCGCCTCATTTACCCAAACGCCCGTAAGATCAAGAGAAAGAAGCTTATCCACATCATCAGGGCGGTCAAGCGCGAGAAATATAACCTCAAGTTCACAGTCCCCAATCTTAATCAAGTGGGTGTAAGGAACCGACCAGTTAAATTTTCCGAATACTCTCTCCGGAAACCATTCAAGCCAAGTTTTTATAGTGGTGGTTTTTAATTGAGGATTGGTATTTCTGATTATCGCCCAACGGGATCGACGTACCCCATCTGATCCAACTTCTTGTTCATTCGCCCTACGAAATATCTCAACACAACACGCGCTTGAAGTACCAGAGCCAACCGGACCCCGTATGCCACGGAAAAAGCTTTGGTCGAGAAGGAATGAACGAAGGACTTCTCCAACTGGCTTGTATTTGAAATCATATCCCGCCATTAATCGCTCACGCAAACTTCAAGTATATGAGCCGAAATGCGAGTATCATTCATTCAACAAGCCTCCTATCAACTGCTTGCTTGATTGTCTTTTGTCGGGTACGCTCTCCGACACTCTCAATCCACTTGTCCAATTCGTAATCAGACATTTCCCTCCCCTTGGTTCTATGCTTGTAAAGCCGCCGCAAGATACTGCGAAGGCGGTTTAAATCCTTGTCGCTCAACTCAGCGCAAAAAGAACTCCGGTGGTTGATCGAAAGAACCGCAGTTTCGGGCAGTGCGTCCACGCCAGAACTCCCTATTTCTTTTTAGACTTACCGCCAACCGCCTTCTTCGCGGCACTCATAGCTTTGTCTGCAAGAGAAGCCGTTTCATTGGCCGCATCAGCCTTGGCAGTCGCAGCCTTGGCTTCATCATTGGCCTTGGCGGCAACCTTCTTAGTCTCACCAACTGCTTTAGCCTTCGCCTTCTCATCAGCCCGAGCAGCAACGCCAGCCAAAGCATCATCAAGCGACTTCTCAATGCTGTCCAACTTGCCAGCAATTGCCTCAATATGAGAACTGCCATCCATCGACTTGTGAAGCCGACGACTTAATTTAACCATCCGTTTAGTAAGCGATCCTGCTTGCATAACTTTCTCCAAAAAAAATGACCTCCAAAAGAAGGCCAACCATTACACACCAATCATAAGTGTTCAACGCACAAAACACTTCCCCTGCAACTGTGCAGTTCTCTCGCAAAGCTTCTCAAACACATGAGCATCCTTCGTGCCAATGCCATGCACCACAGCACGATCAATAAGCCCATGCTCCCGCATCAGCCTTGCCAACTCTTCCGCAGCAAACCGAACTTCATCCGGAACCGCAGGCTTAACAACCCGTAACATAACATCACCACTACCTCTCACCATTCAATGCTTTGTCTGCAAGCATCGCATAAAACTCAACACCCTCACTAACCCGCGCAGTGTCCCTGATCTTTTCCAACGCACCACGAAGAACCCTAATCTGCTCCTCCGCTACATCTAACTGATCACTCAATGACCTTGCAACCGTCTCCAAAACAAACCCCACAGCAAAAAAAATATTTCAAACACTCCAATCCATATAACACAGGAGTAAAGAATAAGTGAAGAACCTTTCTGGGAAAAATTGGGTGGATGGGACATATACTCGCAAGGCCAGGTAGTTTTTTAACCCCTCCTTCCGCCTAGCGTTGCACATCACTACAAGCTCACCCGAGGTTCGCTTACCGTTCGATCAGCCTCAACGAACATCTCACTCAGCCTAGATCAATACTGATCTTTATGTCGCCTTGGACCGAGTGTTGTTTACGTTCTGGTGGCTTAAAGCCAATCCTATCTAGGATGCTATCACTTGCCTGCAGCTTCACATACTCAGACCGACCTGACTTAGCTAATTGAACCAGAGAATTAGACGCTACAACACCGGCAAGACTTAACTTCTCACCAATCTCCTTTTGTATAATCTCCTGCACATAAGGATCAGCGAGTGCTTGGCTCACACTTACCCTGTTGCAATTCAGTGCGTTAGCTGTAGCAGTAGGGCCATCGCCGGTAGTTATATAATGATCAATGATCTTCTTCCGGAGCGGGGTTAATTGCTTCCTGCGTGTCTCTGCTGCTTGAGGCTTAGTGAGGAATCCTGGCTTGTTATTATCTCTGTATGCTTTGGGGTTTTCTTTGGTCATTCAACAACCTCTTTTCTTTGTTCCTTCTCTTGCTTGTCGCTTGTTGGGTGTATCTCTTTCCCCCTCTTTACTCCCCCTCTGGGGGATAGATAAGGGGGATTTGAAATCCTTGTCAACGCACAAAACACCTGTATGAGACAGCCTTACTGCCCTTCTTTCTGCTATGTAGTTGATAATGCTTATTGTTTATGTTGGGGATAAGTCCAACCAAAAGGGATCATGCTTGTAACCCGCAGTCTACGATCCCTTGTCGGGTGTTGGGTCACGAAGCTAACTCAGCATACGGCACTCCGTTCGGCAGCATTATTCTGATCATCCTTGCTGGCAGGGATTGTCGGGCTTGCGAATAGTAATCCAGCCATCATTCAGTCCTCCGTAGTCCGATCCGCAGGGGCATCTAGCCAAGGCATCGGATCTTGTTGATCTCATCAACACGCCCCGCCTTGGCGCTGATGTCTTACTTGTCGCTCATCGGGGTGGCCCATGTGCATCACCTTATGAGTTCTTCTCTGCCTTCCTGCTAATTGCTGAGGGTCACATTGAAGAGGCAATCATTGGAGAATTGTAAGGAAGCGAATGCCCAACGTCGAACCACTGGCTCATTAAAGCGAAGCGTTCCACCGTCTTTTTTGTCGAGGATTTTGGGAATTTCCTAAAAGTCTTGGTCATAAGAGAGATGTACTAACCTGTTGGTTAAAGTTGAGGATCGAGCCTACAAAGTAGTCATTGCCACCACAAGGGTAAATGCACTGGCCTTCGGCCAGCCCTTGGTGGTGGTTAGTATGGGGTCACGCCTATGGGGTCACGCCGTGGGCGTGACACTCTTTGTAATACGTGGGCGTGACACTCTTTGTAATACACTGACTTCTTTGTGGACGGATCGATCCTCAACTTTAACCAACTAGGAGTACATCTAATGCCTAAGACTTTTGAAAATATCACCAAAATCCTCGACAAAAAAGACGCCTCCACTTGGGTTAAATCTCAGATGGTTCGGGCAGTCGCTTACAATTCTTTCAATGATTACCTCTACAATGTGAAGCAATTAGAGGAAGGCAAAGAAGAACTGGTGATGCACGAAGCATCCCCGATGAGCGACAAACAATTGTTAGACATCATCACCAAGACGGAACGTGCCGATGAGCAAGCTCCGGAGTTCTTGGCTGTCTACCATGCGGCTCAAGTGGACTACGAAGTCATCAACGATGGCTTCAAGTATTACCATCCGGAAGACCCGGACAATCCCAAAGCCAGCAAGGCTGCTCAGAATAAAGGGTCTGCTGCCGAACGGATTGCCGAGCTTCTTAAAGCTTCGTAACCCAACACTCTCCTCCGAAAGGGATCGTAGCCTACGGGTTACGGTCCCTTTTTCTTTGACATATACCCAACCGACGCAGAAAGAAGGGGAGTTTTAATTATGAATTATGTGACTGTTGTTATCGTTGCTTGCATAGCGTTGCACTTAACAATGAGTAAGGTGGCTGACATCGAAGAAGCTACCGATGGTGGCTACATTATCAGTGCCATCGAAGGTTATACATTCGATGCTCAATGCCAGTATCCAAGCTGGTACTTCGAAGAACTTAACGTGGTTAAGATGTATAATATTGTACGTCATGTGCAGCCTTGTCTCTTACCCCATCAAATCTATGAGGATCAGTGAATGACTGACAAAGAACAGATCAAATCCCTCACGTTAAAGGTGGCTCAACTTACGATGCGCCTTGATAAACTCGAAGCCATAAAGGCTTCGAGTCGCCTTGATAAACTCGAAGCCTTTATCATTACCGATCATCCTCATTGGTGCGATCCTCTTGATAATATCCCTCAAATTCTTACCGAAGATACGCTTATTGATACAGTAATAAGCGTGGTCAATACCAAATTCTATATCAGTTCTCGCATTGAACTTGAAAGGAATGGAAGTTGACTGATCTTCAACTTGAAACCATCAAGCATAAGCATACCCAATCAGATCAAGGTGTCTCGCTTGAAGAATTTATCGCCACATCCCAACCAACAATAGGATGTGATGATGCTGTCGCTATACAGTGGTGCGGAATGTGGCTCTGCATTGAAACCGATGGCTATTGTCACACATAGGAGCAAAGATTGTGAACTTTATAAATTCAACAACCATTGACGACATCGACTTGTCGGCTATGGATTTCCCGGTGGAACTGCAAGACATTTTCACTGAGCGTCCCGGCAAAGCTTGGATGTCTAACACTAAAACATATACTGCCGTCAGTCGTGACCGAGCGCAAGCGGTGGTGCGTACTGATACGCATGAAGTCTTAGGCGTACATGGTGGGCGGTATGCTCTCCGATCCTTCAACGATAACGCTGGTCGTATGATCGAAGCGTTAAAGGAAAGCGACATTGATCTGGCTGATGTGACAGGCAAGATCGAAGTCTTTGAAGGTGGCCGCAAGCTCAAGGCTGAACTGATCCTACCTAAACACGCCATCGAACCAGCCATCGGTGACATCACACAGCTACGCTTTAAGATGTGGGATAGCTATGATGGTACGTTTGCCAGCCAGCATATCCTTGAAGGCTATCGCTTGTGGTGTCTCAACGGGTGTACCTCTCGTAACTTTGCACTCAAGGCACACCAGAAGCACACCAAGCAGATCACGGGTGACTTCCAGATGGAAGCTGCGGTCAACAAAATGAACGTAGCTATGCTTGCCTTCCATGAAAGGGAGGACGAGTTCAGAAGGTGGATCGCCCAACCTGTCCAGCGTGAGGAAGTACAGGATATGTATACCCGAACGCTGGCTCTATCACCCCGCCCATCCAAGCCTGATAACGTCAGCGATAAGGTGCTGGATAACCTCATGCAACTGTTCGATGGTGAACAGCGCAATGTATGGGGAGCATACAACGCAGCGACAGCGTGGGCCTCACACCCTGAGACTAAGGGCAAGGCATACAACGTCGAGCGTACCCGTGAGGGTAAGGTATCCTCCATGCTACGAGGTAAGCACTGGCTTGAACTGGAGAGGGCAGACAATGACATCGTAACCGCAGCATAATTCCTCCCCACTCCATTAAACTCGGGGGCTTGGTCTTTAGTATCGGATCAAGTCCCCATTTTTTTTGTGAAGTGTTCCCAAAATGGGAACACCTAACAAACTATGGAGTATGCAATGTCAATCGACGAGCAAGTAGGAATACTCACCACCGACCTAATGTATTGGGAAGGTAAACTCTCTGCTGCCGAACAGGTTAAAGAGAACAGATCAATCAGCGAGATCAAAGGGTTCATAGCTCACATCAAAAACGAGCTATTCAGACTTGGCGATCTCCTAGATATTGAGGTATGAACATGACTAGCACAATCGAAACACCAACTGCCGATGCACCATTAGATGAGCGCATTAAACTGCGTGAAGCTAAAATTGCAAAGCTAGAGGCAGCAATGGCTGGCACTGAGGCTGAACTAAGCGTAGCTAAAGCAAGGCTTAATGCAGTAGAAGTTTTGTTTCGTCCGGTAATCGAAACAATCTGCGCGGAACAAATCGACATTGCGATGGAGGCTATGGATATTAGTTCCTTAATTGACAATGCCTATCCAACGGTAGTGACAGAAGATAATGTCTACGAGTATGCTGTCACCGAAGATGATCTCAAAGAAAAAGTCGTTGATGTTATCAGCAACCTAGACTTTTCTATCGAGGTAAACTAATGGGTAGAATGTCCGACCTTCTAATTGAAATGCAAGAGCAAGGACTATTGCTAGAGCAACAAGGATCAGATTATCCTGAGTGTTTAACTGCAACCATACTCGCGGAGACAATCGTGAACCAGATGTGTGATGTTGGTTACATAACACCGGAGCATAAGCTCCAAGCTTTACATGATGTGGAAACTATCATTGAATACAAACTTGGTATTCACATGACAGCCTTCACACAGTCATAAGAAAAGGGGACACCCTCACGCCGCGAGTGTCCCCTTAATTTTGAAGCCGCTAAGAAAGATAGGCAAGGTGCATGGTAAAGAAATATATTACGATCTTCAAGTCTGATGGTATCGGTAGTTTCTTTTACGACCACAACAAAGAAGTCTTAAAGATGAATGGTCAACATGCCAGGAGAACAGATACTTATTCTTTATTTAAACTTCTGCACGAAAAGATAAGGGAGTGTAAAGAAAGAGGGATAGATTATAAAGTCAATCAGCTAAAGGATGATTGATATGGTAGATTTTATTTTAGAATTACTGTTTCATCTGTTGCTTTAATCTTCTTCAAGTCTCTTGAGCCAGTAGTCTTTTAAGTCTTGTCGAGAAAGCTGGTTGATATATCTTTGCTCTGCTCTAGCTTTTCTGCTTGGCATCTTTCCATGAACTACAGCTTGGTAAGATACGTTCGTTCCTTTTCGAGCGTTGTCTATTATCTGCTTAATTGTTTTCATTAGTCATATCAAAAAAGGTGCTGAGTGGAACAACAATTAGCGGGTCATGGCGATCTTCGATAAGAAAGAGTGCGTCATTATCAGCAAGGTAGTCTTTGATTTTTTTCCAAAATATATTTTTAGAACTGCGAGATTTAACTTCCGTAATTATTCTACGATTTAAAAGTCCATCAATAAATACATCACCGGAGAACTCACCGCCAGCCGCACCAGATAAAGGTACTCTGTGTGCTGGATACCCTGCCTCAACACACAAGGCTACAATCTTATTTTCCCCACGATTACCTTTTAATTTACTGCGACTTGCCATCAACCGGGACCAATTCAAATGAACAAGAAAGGGCATCAGCCCAACGTGATAAAGATGAAGCATGAGGGACACGCATTCCGCATTCCCATTTGCCACATAATCCTTCGGCATTATCAAGTGCCAAGTCTATGTCACGTTGGGCAAGGCCAAGGTATTTACGCCTTAACCGTAGCTTTTCAACAAGCATGAAGTCATTAAAACTGTAAGGATTTCTGTCCTTAAGCTGCGTCATGTATCATCCCTTGCATGGTAGCCATAACTTTACGCGCACTATCTTCATTGGGTGTAGTCTTATTATTCATCCACCGATAATAGGTGCTGTCCTTGATACCGGCATTGATGCAAGCCAACCGAAGATCAATATCATTCTGATTTGCAATCGCTATCATCTGGTCGAAGTATGAAATAAAAGTAACCATGCCCTATTACCTACTGCATATATGCAGTCCATGTCAACAGCTAACAACATATAGATAAATATTAATAACCCAAAGGGTCTGAAACCCCCGCCCCTCCTCAAGTGAGGGCGGGGGTGTCAACCCCTTTTAACTCTTGTGCCCTGCATTAATGCAGGATATAAATAATCACTGCCAACCAATGGAGATCAGCTATGTCTGATGATATTATCCGTATGATTACCGATACCGTCACCGATACCAACGCAGCTATAACAGAACACCGTACCCTTGGCGCAAAAGCCGAGCATATGCGTATCAGAATGAAAATCCAACCCAACATAGATACCATCGTTGAGTACAACGAAAGGATCAAAGGGATAGCCAATGAACTTGTTGGCGATCAGTACCACACCCTGCTGCATATCACCGAGATGATAGACATATGTGCAGCATCAATCCAAGAAGCCGTGGGCGAACCTACTTTCACCACTGTTTACATGAAGGAAAAAAACAAATGACCATGAAACAATTCTCCGCACCTACATTCAATGCCGAACAACTTGAAGCCAGACGCAACACCATCGGCGCCTCAGAAATAGGGCGTGTTATGAATGGAGATTGGGCCAGCCTATACAGGGAAAAAATTGGAGAGGTCGAAGTTGATCTATCCGATGTATTCCAAGTACAGCTTGGCAAACACACTGAACTGTTCAATCTCTACTGGCTGATGAAAACCAAACCCGAATACTTTGATGATGAAAGCCGTAATCTAAACGAGCGCATCATCAATGGCGGCGGGATTCAGTCCATCAATCAATCTGATTGTAATGCCATCTCAGCTACACCCGATGGATACTGTTGCATCAATGGAGTGCTTGGCGTAGTCGATACCAAGCACACCAACGATAATTCATGGGGCAAGGAGAAGTACGACACCCCGGAAGAACGAGTGATAGACACATACAAATGGCAGATGCAGCAACAGATGCTATGTACTGCTCACTCTATCGCCATCATCTCCCCCATCTACGGTAATAAATTCGGACCACCAATCATTCTGCATAAAGATGAAGAGATGCAGCAACAGATCATCACCGAAGCCGAGAAGTTTTGGGAACATATCGAACTGCGTGTGCCGCCCGAAAATCCAGATGCTATTGAAGGGCCGAAAGTAGAACATGACAATATGCGTGTTATATCAGAGAAAGAGTTCAAAGGATGGAACGCATACTCTGAATGGTGCGACTTGGTTCCGGATTACATTGCATCCGAGAAGGCAGTCAAACGAAACAAGAGCATAAAGGAATGGCTTAAAGGTGCCATGCCTGACGATGTGAAGTCACTCACCGGCAACGGACTAACAGGGAAGCGCGACAAGCGTGGTCGCGTTACGTTTAAGTATGGCCCACAATCATAAGAAAGAATGGTGGGAGTTCCATAAGGATAATCCAAAAGTCTATAAATTATTCTGCAAGTTTACGCATGAAGCTATCGAAGCTGGCTGCAAAAACTTTGGAACCAATGCCATTATCGAACGAATCAGATGGGAAACTAATGTCGTCACCCGTAGCGATGATGAGTTCAAAATAAATAATAATCATGCACCATATTACGCACGATTATTCATGCACTATAACCCTGAGTACGAAGGTTTCTTCCGTACTCGCCAGTTATTAGGAGAGTAGAATGTCTGACGAACCAGCAATCCTCAAAAAGAACATGGCATTATGGAATACAGTGTCTAAAACCAACCCCAAACATACCAAGAAAGTAAAGTTTGGGCGTGAGTTCACCGCAATCGATCCACATTCCCAAATCCAAGCAGCCACAGGAGCCTTTGGCGCAGCCGGTAGGGGGTGGGGATGGAATATTGAGAGGGTAGAATACCCCTCGACCAATGAGATAGCCGTATTGGTGCGCCTATGGCATGGAGAGCGGGACTGTACCATCGAACAATGGGGCCAATGCGGATTGTATATCGATAAGAATGACACCAGAAAGGACAGTGATTGCTTTAAGAAAGCAACAACCGATGGACTAACCAAATGTCTGTCCTATCTGGGCTTCAATGCCGATGTATTCCTTGGCAAGTTTGACGATAGCAAGTACGTCAAGAGCATGGAGAATGAATACGCCGAGGTGAACGATAACCCCAACGCACCCACGTTAGATAACAATGAAGTCGGATCATTGAACACACTGGTTTCAGCCTTTGACAGTTGTAAGAAGGATGAAGAAGTGGACAAACTCTTTACCGACAACCAAACATTCATGAAGAAGCTAAAGGATGGAGGTTACAAAGAGTATTCATCTGTTGCCAACGCCTACAAGAAGGCAAAAGCTAGAGCAAAAGGAGATAGCTAATGAGTATGCAGAAAACAAAGAACGCCGTTGTTGTCACTGGTAAATACACCAACAACGCCGGTGAAGAAAAGAACAGCTACATGACAATCGGATCGTTATTCGAGCGTGAAGATGGTAGCCTTGTAATGAAGCTTGATGCTGTCCCGGTAGGCAGCGAGTTCTCTGGGTGGGTAAACTTCTATGACCCCAAGCCAAGGGATGGACAGGCAAAGCAAGAGCCTAAACAAGAACAACGTCTTGCGGATGATCTCGACGACGAGATCCCATTCGACTAACTGAGTTGGTTGACAACCCAGTGAAGGAGGCAAGCACCCCAATACGATCCCTCTCGTATGCTTGCCTCCGGATCTATTCACATGGAGAAATCAAATGAAACAAATGAAATGTTCTATCTGTAAAGGTAAAATTGAAATTCATCGCAATCCAGACACAAATCAAATCATATGGAATCAAGGCAACAACGCCGATCCTATCAATGATGGCCGATGCTGCGATAACTGTAATGCAACGAAGGTTATCCCCGCACGATTTGAAATGCACCGCACTCAAATAAAAACCATTGAAGCATAGCAATGACTATCTTTGAAATGATAGCAGCAAGATATAGTATCTCTGCCGAACATCTAAGAGGAGAGCGTAGGCACCAAAAGATAGCCGATATAAGAATGATAGGATACTGGTGTTACCGGGAACTAACCGAACTCAGCTTCCCTCAGATAGGCAGGGTATTCAATCGAGATCATTCCACTGTCCTTCATGGATGTAAACGAGTTGACAAACTAATAAGAGATGGTCAACCAGTTGGCATCGAAGCACAACAAACCCTCCACATAATAGAGAACCATTACCACAATCAGATAGAACTAGAGCTATGACATACTTCATAGTCCTTTCTATTGGCTCATTGATAATTGCTATTGCTCTGATTGTCGGTACAGTAAAGGTGGTTTTGGAGTTAAAGGCTGAACGATGAGGACATTACTCGCATCGCTGGTTATTTTCTGCGCTGCGGTCCCGGCATATGCTGATGAGGTAGCACGGAGGTGCATGGCAGAGGCTATGTACTTTGAGGCGCGGGGCGAGGGATGGCGAGGGATGCTGGCAGTAGGCGTCGTCATACAGAATAGGGTGCGTCACCCGGACTATCCCAACACGGTATGCGCCGTGGTGCGTCAAGGCCGCTATCGGAACAGCACACCCGTCCAGAACCAATGCCAGTTCAGCTACTGGTGCGACGGCAAGCCAGAAGAGGCGACGGACGAAGATGCTCTAGGCCAAGCTCTGGATTTATCACAAACGCTACTCGACAGCCGCTTGACACTCATCGGCCTGGAAACCGCCACCCACTATCACGCCCGGTCGGTAAATCCGGCCTGGGCGGAACGCTTCCGGCTCTGCAAACAGATAGGAGGTCACATTTTTTATGATGGAAGATGACCAGTTTCACTGAGCCACTCAGTTATAATATCCATATTCGACGGTGGTTCATCAGGCGTTAGAAATAGCGCCCGTTCCGCTCTTCGTCTTCGTACTAGTCCCCGGAGAATACGACCGCCAGCCCGGTTCCACCGGATTAGCTCATTCGCAGCCGCATCCATACGTCCACGATTAAGCTGCACTCGCATCGTACTGCTCTGGAGATTTCCGCTACCTAGATTGTATGTCCAGGAAACCAGGGCTGAGAATTGGTTAGAGCTTAGTGGTCGTATTGTAACCAATCGGCTAACTGATCGTTCAGTCGACCGAAGCTCTGTATCCAGGAGGAAGTCCGCCTCGTCTTGGGTAACCGACTCAGTATCCATAGTAACGCGATTGCCACGCAAGTCCCAGATAGAACCCCAAGCAATAGTAGGAATACCGGCAGCACATAAATACGGGTGCAGACAGCACTGCTCGAAACCTTTAAGAATTGCCAAACCTTTTTCATTAAACTTTCCCTTCACGACGTCTGATCTCCCTGGACCCAAACCAGAATGTCAGCATCATGGTCAGCAGACCCATAAATTCGTTGTCGAGTAACGCCATCAAATTATGAACTGATACGCCATCTTCACTCATCACCATGTATGCAATTGATGCGTTGATCACCAGGAACTCAACGACGAACACATATGTAATGATTGGTCTGATCGACGACGACAGGTTGGCGATCCATCTGGATGAACTTTTGACCATACTGGCCTGCTCCTGATGGCCGGCGATAATCTCATTGATCTCAGCGACATCGAGAGCGCCTTCCTGCTCGATCCTGACCTGCTCGACCTTCCCAGCCTGGACAGCAGCAAGCATCGCCAGTTCGTGCTTCTGATCAGACTTGGCCTGGAAGAAGTCGAGGACTTTGGGGAGGAAACTTCCACCAAATCCAAGCAGCCCGGTAAAAAATGTCAACATCATTTGTACCTTATTTGGTTTATCAATATGACGACCAGCACAATCAGAATTACCCCTTCACCCCAGGAAAACGTCATCGCCTTTTTACCTCTGTTAAAATTTCCTTTATATCCTGTCGGTTGTCATCCAGTGTCCGCTGCATGATTTCTATCGTGTTTTGAATAACTGCTGTCTGCGTTTTAAGCTCGTTAATTTGCTCACGATCACGTTGGTTGGCCTCGACCTGTTGTATCTGGTCCGCAGCTTGTGCTATTTTATGATCTTGCAGATCATCGACATCATTCGCTACTGTTTGTTCAAGAGTATTAAATGCGATTATCCCTGCACTGATCACTCCAATCACTGCTAGAACATGACC
>Ga0098034_1000157_pt1 | contig 33068 bp, 41 predicted proteins | sample 2_EtaG_FD_77062 | JGI IMG/M metagenome (GOLD analysis project Ga0098034, IMG submission 77062) | Marine viral communities from the Subarctic Pacific Ocean - 2_ETSP_OMZ_AT15125 metaG | ecosystem: Environmental > Aquatic > Marine > Oceanic | place: Pacific Ocean | collected 2015-01-07
GTAAATATTGATCATATGTAGTAACTATTATTCGCATTTTTATCCTTTATTTTATTCTTATTTTTGAAGCCTTTATACTGCTTCACATTTCCATCATCAAACTTTTTGATAGATTCTTTATTTATATGTGCGTCTAAATATTGATTTATTGCTTTTGTTAGTTTGGGCCGGCGATCTTTAAAACAAAAATCTAATTTTCTTTTTAAATCAAAAACTTCTTGAGGATCATTAGATTCCGCGCAGGCGTCTTCAATTTTCCACATACGAATATGAAGAATGATATACTTTTCAAGCATTTCTGCAAAATTATCAGACCACTCTACGCCTTTAAAATGAGGTGGTTCTTCATTAAATCTAGACTCAATTTCTTCTAATAAAAGTTCACTAATTTTTTCTAATCTACTGTTCATAAAGATACTCTCTCCAATATATTGTTTAATACTTCTTTTGCTGAAATATTGTCACACCCGCCGGGGGCATAAAATGTCTGACCATTGTCATTAACCGGCTCTAGAGCCAATAAATTTGTATTATGATTTGGTAGCCAATTAGTCATTAAATTAATAGCTGGATGTGAATATGCCCCCATGACCCACTGTGCCCCACTATCAGTTCCTATGACCAGGCGCGATGCCAAAGCAGCTTTCACTTGATCAAAGTATGATAAATGAGGATATGTTTTATAACCATCTAAATTACTTAATGCCGGATCCCATGGCATACCATAATGATTTACTGTATATCCATTCAAAATTAAATTATCAATTAATCTATTCCACCACCGAGGTGACGGGGATCTACCAGGAGATCCTGCAAATGGCCAAATTGCTATATTATTATGATATTCTTCATCATTTATATTTTTAGATTTGGCATATGTAGAAGTTATCGCTGGAGCGCCGGTACCAAACCATCTATAGAGATATGGTTTCATCTCATCTTCAGATAACACATCTTTTAAATCTGGTATCCCTGCCATATACGCGGTTTCTTCTACACACGATATAGCATTATACCAATTTGGTGATGAGTGTTTCCATCCTGTGGTGGATGGTCTAGTTTTTACATCACACCCAGTCATTAACTTTTTATCATAATCACCAAATTCATCCCATTCATCAGTAATCTTAATTCTATCAATAAGCGGATGATTAAAATAAAGTGGTGCGCACTGGGCACATTTCTTTTGGATCACCCAATATTTGTAGCTCCCGGGATACTTTTTTTCATAATAGTTAAGTATAGGCAATCCCATTATTAAATCGCCTATTATACCCGAGAGGGGGCCCCAAATTTTCATATTAAATCACCTTTCAAGATAGATATTACAAAAATAATTATAGCATGATTTAAGTCCATCTTTAAAATTATATTTAGGAGAATAATTAGAAATTGATTTCACCTTAGATATATCTGGCTTACGACGAGCGGGTTCATTATCCGGATATCCCTCCGGATGGGGCTCAATTATAAAAGTTGAATCTTTTGGGCCTATAATTTCATAAGATCTTCTAGCTATCTCTAAAGCAGATAACTCTTCGTCTTCAGAACCTACATTATAGATTTCTCCAAATTTATTAGACAACAAAACTTTAAACATATAAATTACAGCATCGGCAACATAACAGTATGTTCTGGTTTGTTTTCCATCTCCATAGACTGAAAAATCTCTTTTTTCTATCATTGCTTTACAAATATTTGGAATTATTCTACCATCGTCAAAATTCATAAGAGGTCCGTATAGATTAAATGGTCGCAAAACATTGATAGGCAGGCTATATTGATCATGGTATACATAACATAATGTTTCTAAAATATTTTTTCCAATATCGTAACAACTTCTATTTCCAAATGTGGTAACAGATCCAACATAGTTTTCTTTAGTTGGAATATTATCCGGATCCGGGGTGCCATAAACCTCACTGGAGGAAAACATTAAAATTGACTTTGTGTTTCTGGTTTTAGCAAATTCAAATATATTTTTCGTACCAAGATAAGAAACATCCATTGTCTTTACTGGCACTTTTAAATATTTTTTTGGAGAAGCAATTCCGGCGCAATTGATTATATAATCAACTGTCTGATCTTCTACAAGATTCTCTAAAGAATTACAGATATCATGATCTTCATAATCAATTGCAATAAGTTTAATTAAATCTTTTTTGTCAAATTTATTTTCGTTTAAAAAATTTAAAAAACCGGTTATTGTTTTTCCCAAAAATCCTCTTGAGCCGGCTACCAACACTGTTGATCCCTTGAGAGCTTCGAGTTCATTCTCTAAATATTCAAATAAGTGTAAGTTGTCTTTTTCTAAAATTTCGTTCATATTTTTATCCATATATTTTTTTATAATCTAATTTTGCTTGTTCTAATTTGCAAGCTTGTCTATCAGTATCCATTAAATGTTTCTGTAAAGCTTCTTTGCTTATATCTTGCTCGTCAAATATGCCGCGGCCGGCATAATGAATAATATAAGAGTCAAAACGACTAACATTGTTATTCCACTTTTCTGAGAACATAGTCATATGATTCCACTTGAATTCTAATTCTTTTACCTTAAAATTATATTTATGTATATTATAAGACATATGTAAATCTGCAGTCCCCTCTGCTACCCAAAATTTTCCTTCATGAGGCTTAAAAATATCTCTATGTTCTTTGGATAAAAGAAATGTTCCTGCATTTGTATAGCCAGTTTTCCAATTAACATCGCCCCATTGATTTTGAATCTGAGCTATTTTTCTTCTTCTATTAAAAACTCTTGTGCCGACATCCTCATATATGCTAGCAATCATATTTTCTGGCACTTCTTCAAAGATATTTGGACAATCCTTGTTTATAATCATATCTGTATCTAGATGAAGTATTCTATCATATTCTTCCAATAATTTGTAGATCATTAGAAGCCTATAATGAGGCTGATTATCATGATCTAAAAATGGAGCTTTTCCAGATATTACAAGAAATTCTGCTCCACATTTTTCCGCATATTTACGGAAAAGAGGATGTGTGAGGTCGGCCCATTCTTGTACTATTTCATCAGATCGAGTAACTATTGCTAATTTTTTCATTTTAATCTTTTCCTAATTTTATTAAAAACTATTGCTTTGCCTATGGAACTTACAGCTTTTGTAATCTTAAGCACGCCTTTCCCACATAAAATATAAGGACAATTGTCCTCTAATTTCCATATTTTTCCATAATGATTCTCTCTATCAACAAAGTTAACTTCATCTATTAATTCAGCACCTAAAATAGATATTAAATTATTGTCATAAGAAGTAGTAGCTCCAGCATATGGAAATCCTAAACTAAATATTTTTTGTTGAATTTTTTCAGAATCCTCACTCCAATTAATTCGAGAATCTTCTGCATCTCTCCAGATACTAAAAGTACTATTAGAAAAATCAATCATCTCTGGTTTTTTGTTTTCTTCTAAAATAAGATTTGTCATTTCTAAATATAACTCAACAACCTGATCAAAAGCTTGTTGTAGCGTAATCGGATAAGAAATTTTTCTTTTTTTTCTGTAATATACTTTACCATAATCAGGCTCATTACAATCTTTAAATGGTGTAAAGCATGTCGCACCTAGGTATTCAGATTGTTCAGCTAAAGCGGATATTGTAGGCGCGAACCCTCTTCTTTCTGGTAAATAAGAATCGTGAAAAACTATAATTTTTTTTAAATCTTGTTTTATTAAATATTGCCATCCTATCACTAATATTTTTTCAGGTATAGAAATCTTATTTTGAATGGTTGAAAATTCTTTTTTACTATATAAGATAATATTTTTTTCTTTGCACCAATCTATAATTTTATTGTAGTGAAGTGCATCTTTTCTTTCTTTATTATCATATGATACCACAAAAGAGGGCGCCTTGTTCAATCCTTCTAAAAATTTATATCCTTTGTATCCTGTTGCAAAAACAGCAAATTTCATTATTTATCCTTAAAAAGAGGTAATTCTCGTAAATCTCTGTACGGAGGATCCTCGGGTAAGTCTTCGTTGTGCTTGGGTAACACTTGTAGTAGAGTAAGTCCTCTAGCTGCTTGTTCTGGTGTCATATAAGCATTCCACCCACAGATCGCGATATTATCACGTATATGATCTCTGCCTTCGTAACGAGCCATTTTAAACCACTCTACAGCTTCTTTACTATTTGTCAGAATCATTCCACCTTTGCCTATTTTTAAGTGTTTCTTGGTATGGAAAGATAAACACATTAAACTATCTTCAATATACATACCAGAAGTAAATCTTTTAGCAGCATCATAAATCGGATAAGGCTCTAATTGATATATTCCTTTCCAATTATAGTCCCTAAATTTTAAAATGGCGCCGGCATGTAATATTGATTGAGGGACTGAAAGGTATGTTTTGGATGGAATTGTAATTTCTTTACCTGCGACGTCTAGATATTGACAGCACATTAAAAGTGCATCTGTACAATTATCTGTAGCTACAGCGTATTTTGATCCACAATACTCTGCAACGTTTTGTTCAAACATTTCGACTACTTTCCATGGACTATGAGACATTTATTTAACTCCTTTGTTTTTTCCAATTGATATCTGAATTCCTTTTTGTTGATATCCTTTAATTGTATAAATCCACTCAGTCTCATCATATGAGTTAAAATTGTTATATAACCAGTTATTACGGGCATCTTCGTAGCTACACCACATACCATCATCAATAATAAAACAATTCTTAACTCTAATATTATCTAATATATCTTTCCAATAATATTCAGGTGTTTCTGGTAAACAAAAAGTACTAACTAATAAATCATATTCATTTAAAAAAATATCTTTGTAAGCGTCTGAGGATATGTAATTAATATTGTTATACTTTTCTTCTTTTAAATAATTTTGTTTTAAATGATCAATATTTTTTTCAGTCTCTAATATTGAATATTCTACATCGTGATTATTAATTATGTATTTGCATAAATATCCTGTACCAGGACCAATTTCTATTACTGTGCCAGAAAAATCTTTAAAGTGTTTTTTAAATAAACGTATATATTCATCTTGATCTGCACAATAAGAAGTTATTGGAGTATTTCCTTGGTTAAACCATGTATGACTTAAATTTTTTGGATTATTCATTGTTAATCTCCTTTCATAATTCTGTGACTATCACTATCAAAATGTTGAGTTGAGAATTCAAATAATTCAGTATCTTCTAGAGCAATCATTTGATGTCGCAATCCTCTATAAACATGAAAATTATCTCCTTTACCTAGGACGAGGACCTCGGCTTCTTCAATATCATCTTGTTCTGAATATAAAACCATTATTTTGCCGGATTGTATATAAAACACTTCGTCCTTAAGTTTATGATAATGCCAAGAACACTTTTTATCTTTTACAAAATAAAGCAGTTTTCCACAATATTCTTCACAATTAACAATCCATTTTTCAAATCCCCAGCCTTTAGGGACAAATTTAATTTCCAAAGAAGTCTTCATCTTTTATTCCTTTATCGTCAATATAAATGTCACCCGCCGGCTTTCCTAATTTAACGCCATGAAATTTAATGCCCCAGCTTTTTAGCTGTTTATGAGTAAAAGTATAAAATTCTGGTCGTGCTTTACTTCCGTCGTTGTTATTTCGACCCATTCCCCGAGCTGTATAGAAATATATTTTATGACCTTCGTCATATAAATTGTTAATTATTTTAATCCTGCCATAAAATGGTTTAGCATCTTCATAGTTTCCATCCGTTTGAGTGCAGATTGTGCCGTCTATGTCAAATACGTAAGTCATTTACTTAATCCACTCCTCAAAATCTTTTAAAAAGCCATTTACAGATTCATCTGTTTTTGGATGTTTCATAGATTTTTGAATTATATTATATCCAGCTGTTACAATATGTGCGCCGGCATCCCATGCATTTTCCAAATCATAACTATTTCTAATACTTCCGGCTATAATTTCACAATTTAAATTGTTAGAATCAATGAAATTTCGTACTCTTCTTAAAACCTTAAGCGGATTGCCGTCGATATCAAAAAGTCTATTATAAAATAAAGAAACATATCTGGCACCGGACAGAGCTGCCAACTCCATTTGAGGTGCAGTAAAACAGCAAGTACAATTAACAGGAATTCCCATTTTAGTCAACTCATTAATAACCTGTAGCTCTTCATAGCCAACCGGTATCTTGATATTCAAGCTTCCATAATTCAATCTTTCTACAATTTCTTTTGCCTGAGAAATCATCTCTTTTGGTTCTGATGCAAAAACTTCTACACTCAGTGGAGTCAGATTTTTATAATCTCTACAAAGACTTACAATTTTCTCAATGTGTTCGTAAAAATTTGCTTTTGGCTCTTTAGCCAATAAAGAAGGGTTTGTAGTAACGCCTAGGATTACTCCTTTGGCCATCGCATCATTAATTTGCTCTAGATTAGCTGTATCTAAAAATAATTTCATTTAAAAATCCTCTATATGTTTATATGTTTTTCCATCTTCAACTATATGTGAATCACCGTCATCATCTAAAGTAGAAAATTCAATAATTATAGTATCTTCCATAGCGATTCTCATATGCATGAATCCTGGAGGTATGTGAAATACGTCTCCAGGATGCATCAAAAATGAAGTATTTTTTGCTCTTCCTATTCGGGTGCCTACTTTAAGCGCGCCAGATTCAATATAATAAGATTCTTCTTTCTTGACATGATACTCCATGCTGCTTTGAGTACCTTTTTTCATGAAAATTCTTTTAACAGTATATTGATCATTTTCGAAAAGAGTCTTCATATTCCCCCAATATTTCTCTATCTCTTTAACAGGTTTAGATTTGGGTGGCAATTTTTGGCGGCCATATTTTATTTTATTATTGTTGTCCATAATATTTTTGGCTTCCGTGTTTTCTTAAAAAATGTTTATCTAACAAATTTTTATCAAACTCAATTGGTTGATTATAACACAAGTTTGCTGTTTTGTAAGCCATTTCAGCAATATTTTCTAATACAATGGCGTTTTTAATTGCAGTATCTAGGCTATTTCCCCACACAAAAACGCCATGCGATGGTGAAAGTGCGGCTGGAACATCTAAAGGAGAAATATTTTTTTCTTTAAAATACTGTACGATTTTTAAACCTGTGTTTTTTTCATATTCATTTTCTATTTCTTGTTTATTTAATGTTTCGACAACAGGTATTTCACCATAAAAATAGTCAGCATGCGTCGTCCCTAGGCAAGGAATGTTTGTTTTTGCTTGAGCAAAAATAGTGCAATACTTAGAATGAGTGTGAATTATGGCTTTAACTTCCGGAAATGCCCTATACAAGACTAAATGTGTTGGTGTATCAACAGAGGGTTTTAGGCCGCTTAAATGCATTTCTGTCTCTAAACCAACTTGGGATATCTTTTCTTCAGTTAAGTCGCTAAAAGATACTCCAGAGGGCTTAATATAAACATCTTTGTCACGACGGAAACTTGCATTTCCCCATGTAAAGATAACGAGCTTTTCTTCTTCTAAGCGTTTATTAATTTTAACTAATTTTTCTAAATTATTCATATTTTTCCATTAATATAATCTGCTGCATATCTGTTAGCTTTCTTCGGGTTCTTGAAAACCAAATATGCAGCATAAAAACAGTCGCCAGCCCCAATTAGATTTTGCGGACTGGCGATTATTTCTGTGGGATATTTTATATTATTTAAGGTGCACCCTTCTTCGCCTTTGGTAATTACCACGTTTTCTCTTCTAGAAAATGTACTCGCTTCTTTTTCGTTGCATACTAAAAAATCCATATCTAGATAATCAGCAAAATTTGATTGTTGACTTGAAATCTGCGAAGCTCCATAGGTTGTGGCAGCACTCATTAGACTTTTTTTAATCATATTTTGTGAAACCAAACCACACCTATAATCAGAAAAAGCTATCGTATCATATTTGTTCAAGTCCAAATTAATATCTAAGTCCAATTTTTTTTTTATTTGTATTATTGATTTGTAAATATTTGTATCTTTCATTTCCATGTTTCACGTAAAATCTAGATTTAGTATTTTCTATATTATTATCTAAATTCAACAAAGAGATGTTATTGTCTTTAAGGAATTGAACCTCAGAATTTTTTGACATACAAGTCATAAAAGTTATATCTGCACCAAAATGAGATGCATATTTCGCTACATTTGCGGCGCCGCCAAAATTAATTTTATCATTAATATATGAAGTTTTTATTGTTGGAGATTCTAAAGATAGTCCAATTGCTTCAAGATTAATATCTTTATCAATTATAGTATCTCCAATAATTAAGATTTTTTCTGCCATGAATTTAGACCATAAATTTTCTTAATTGTATCTGTAGTAGAATAATCCTTAACAAAAGGATATATTTTTATCTTAATGTTTTTGGATACATTATCTCTTTCACGAACTTCTTCTTTAGTCCATTCGCCGCCTTTGACTAAAACATCCGGTAATAAACTTTCTCTTAAATCATGAGGACCAACATCATCAAAAATGATTACCTGATCGACGGCGCCTAAAGATTCTAAGATTTTTTTCCTATCATCTTGATTATTGATTGGGCGGGACTCGCCTTTCAATTTTTTGACTGAAGTATCTGAATTAATACCAACAATTAATTTATTACCTAAACTTTTAGCAAAATTTAAAAGTTCGATATGGCCAGTATGAAGAATATCAAAAACACCATTTGTAAAAACAATTTCTTCTTTTCTACTAGATAATTTTTCAATTCTTTTAACATGTCTTCCTTGACCAAATTCTGTTTCAAGCCAAAAATTTAATATTTCTTCCACCTGGGGGTATGGGGTAATCCAACTTCCCAAACATAAAACATTTGAATCATTATGCTCGCGACATCTTGGTGCTGTAAATTGATTGTGTACCAAGGCAGCTCTTATTTTTTCATTTCTATTGGCTGCTATACTCATGCCAACTCCAGTACCACATATTAAAATACCTTTATTAGCATCGGCGGACGCGACAATATGAGATAGTTGATTAGCATAATCCACATAATCTACTTTTTTATTAATATCGAATGGACCGAGATCTATTGCGTTAATATTTTTTTCTTTTAAAAAATCTTTAATTTTTGCTTTCAAATCAATACCATTATGATCTGAGGCTAAAACAATTATTTCATTCATAAAATATTCCTTACCTTGTCAATAAATTATTGAACAATTCTAAAGCTGCATCTTTTCTGTTTCTAATATTATTAATGAGGTCTATACCTGAAAGATTATATATTTCTTCTTCTGAAGCAAAACCAAGCATTCGAGGTTTTGTAACGAGTTTACAATTAAACATTTTAGCCTCTGCAGATATTCTAGAAAAAGTTTCTAAGACCCCGGGTAAAAAGACCAAACCCTCGAAAAATGAAAGTCTTTTTAAAAGTTCTAATTCACCACAAGAAGGGATTAATTCAAAATCTAGATTATGTTTTTTGCATAACTCAATTGCTGCATTTGTATTTTTAATAGGATTATTTGATGCTAATACAGCATATTTATTATTTTTTTTATTATTTGATAACGAATCAATAAAATCTAATCTTTCATCAGACCACAAGCTGCAGCCAATATTATATACATTTTCTAAATCTAAGTTTTTTTCAATTACTTCTTTACAAATTTTACTAAGTACTACAACTGCTGTGGCTTTTTTGTAAAAATCCACATTTATGAGATCATCATCCGGAATTTTAAAATTTGAATATTTACTTGGATCTCTAGTTTTTATATACTTGTGATCATGTTCATAAATAATATATTTTTTATCCCGTAAAAAGATTTTGTGTTTTTCTTGTAAGGTAATAAAATTACTTATAATAAAAAAATTATATTTATTTGCTATTTCTTCCGAAAAAAAAGAACACTTGATACAATCAATTAGATAATTCTTGTTCTTTAAGAAATCAATTAATACATTGTCATTATTTTCGGCTCCGCCATTTAATTCATTATTAAACAGGTCAGCTATAAATAATATTTTCATCTTTATAATATTTCAATTTCGTCTAATTTGCTGATCCACTCTTGTTCTTCTCTAGACGGCGGCGCGGGCAAAAACTTTTCAACTAAAGTACTTAACATATTATATTGATTCTCTTTCGAAAGATTCTTTAAAAGATATTTTTGAAGAGTTTTTGCTTGTTTTTTAAATCTTCCGTAGTCTTTATGGACCTCTCTCATTTTAATCTTAAATGAACCCTGATCAGCAAAACACCACATTGAATCCGCTTGGACTACGCCATCCCAAACTGCTTCTTTTTGTACCGGTGCGAGAGAATAATCAACTTTAGCAAACATTGCTTTATTCTTTATCTTACCTTTTTTATCTTTTGTTTCTTTGTGAAGAAAATCAACATGACCGCTCCAATCTGGAGCTATTACTGGCATGCCTTCATATGCTGCTTCGAATAAAGGTAAGCCGAAGCCTTCGCCATGAGTAGTTGAAACAAAAGCTTTTATTTTTGGATTACGATAAAGCTGATGTATTTCTTGATCTGTCATATCACCATGAAGTAAATAAATCTTACATTTTCTATTTTTATATTTTTCTTGGGAAAGAACACCCTTGATTGCATTTTGTGTTTTTACTCTATCTAAAATAGAATTTTTTGCAAGATTAGTTTTAAGAACCAAGCCTACTTCTTGATCAATAAACTCTTCCAAAAACCATTGTATACAATTTACAATATTTTTTCTAGGGCCCCACTGGGCAATTGCCAAAAAATTAAAATCAGTTTCTAGATTTAGATTTAAATCAATATTTTCAAATTCTTTAACAGGATAAGAAACTACTTTTATTTCAGTAGCACATTTATAATCTGGAATTACTTGACCGGTTTGTTGTACCGTGACTTCATAGCTGGTTTGAAGAAGTACATTTTTGGCATGTTCAGAGGGAACAATAATTAAATCCATCATATTAGATTTTTCAATCCAAATTGGAGCAGCTTTTGTAGTCTCGATACCAGCAGTAACACCAATATTAACAGGAGCTATTTTCTCCCATTCATTAGGGATGGTTACTTGAATTGAAACATCAGCTGTAAAATTACCAGCATTAATAACTGTCGTTGTTTTTTTAATTAATTCATCTAACCACTCTCGTTCTTCATCATTATCGATAACCCATCCGGTTTGACCCCATGCTAAAGGAATAACATATAAATCTAGTTTATCTTGTATTGTTCTCAAGGATCTTAAAATAAAACGAACATGTTCTCCATATCCGGACCTGGTCAAAACCGGGCCTCTTACTAGTACTTTTGTCATTATGCTACCTCAATTAACTCCCATGATTTATAACCTTTTCTTGTTTCCCACGATCCCATTTCATTATGGACTTCTTCAAGCAATAATGGCCATTTAGCTCTGAGCTGTGAAAAACTATAATTTTTTTCAATATGTTGTTGGCCGGCGACTCCTAAATCTTTTCTTTCTTTTGGAGTCATATTATACATCTTTAACATGGCATCAACAACGTCTTCACCATTCAGTCTATCTTCATATATATAAGGTACATCTTGAGATCCGATTATTGCTTTAGAGGACGGCTTAAGACCAATACCAAACCAATTTTCTCCATCAGTAACTTGCTCTTGAAGACCCCCAGTCATATTAACAATAATAGGAGTTCCACACGAGAGTGATTCTAGTGTTGCTAATCCAAAACCCTCAGCATCTGATATATTAATTGTACAATCTGCTCTATTATATAGTAGTGCTAGCAGATCTGGCTGGACGGCCGTAGTTGAAAAGATAACTTCACCATTAGTTAATCCCAACTCTTGAATTATAGCATTTAAATCTTGGCCATGGACATCAGTCGGATTCGTATGCATCATTAAACATGCTTTATCGTGGCCAACTTTATCTAAAAAGTCTTTAAACCAGAAGATCAAAGAGCCACTCTGTTTTCGGCGAGCATTTCTATTGTTCCAAAAAAACATAAATTTATCTTTAGCCTGCGGCATAATATCATGTAAAGAATCAATTTTTTCTTTATCCAAAGTTTTGAAAATTTCATTATCGACGGCATGCGGTAAATAAGTACTATTAACATCTGGAGATACTGTTTTTACAATATCATCAGTTACTTTAGATATTGTAAAAACCCAATCATTTGAATCATACCAGACTTTATTAAATTTTGGATATGGTATGTTATCCCACACGTGATAATAAACCATAGGCACCATTGAACGAACTTCATTTTCAATTTCCCAAAGCCAACCAAAAAACCTAGGATCGGTCATAAACCAAAGAATATCAGGTTTATGAGTTCTCAAAAGAGATCTGATCATATCATGATTTCCATAACCATCTACAGGAATGATAACAAAATCATCTCCATATGGTTCCACTTTAACTGGTTGATAGTTTTCATGTTTAATTGCGCCGCCGAGACAAATGAAACTAAATTTATTTGTCTGTAGGCAACTCTCTATCATATATTTGGTTTGAGTTCCAACTCCGGAAGGAGATAATGGGTGATCAGCTATAACCAAAATTTTAATTTTCTTATCTGTCATTTTTAAACCTATTTTTCACAATGTTTTGTTCCATCGAATGGACAATATCTGCATGATAATTTATTTTTTATAAATCTCTTGTTTGAAATATTATACAACGCGCTGGTGATTAAGTTAAGGGCATTTTGAGTTTTTTTCTCTCCGGCACTTACCTCAAATATTTCAATCTGATTTGTTTTTGCTGTTCTTTTCAATAAACCAAAGTGTGTCTTGATTTTTTTTGGATCTATATTGTGCTTTTTGGCAAAGAATGCTTTGTATAAAATTAACTGATAGGTTATCAAGCGATCCGTTTTTTTATCCCGTTTCCAACCCCATGTGCAACTTTTCCAATCAATAATATGATACGTATCGTCTTTTTTAATTACAACGTCGATATATCCTTTGAACTTGCGGGTACCTTCTTCAATCGGCTCATATAATTTTTCTTCTACTGAAACAATCTCATAATCTCCAAAATGCTCTTTTAAGCTGGGAATTAGTTGAGGTGCTATAGCAATACCTTGAGGTCTCATTTGCTGAATAAGATTTGAATCTAATATTAATTCAGAATCTTTTTCTTTTAAGTTCTTAAGTTCATTCAAGAATTGCATCTCAAAATACTCTTCGGGATTTTCGGCGCTTTCGTCAATAAGAAACTTTTCACTAACGGCATGCAACGCTGTTCCAAAAGTAGTATATTCATTTCCTTTAAAAGGATTTAAACCATCGATATATTGTAATTTATGGCGCCAAGTACACTCGGCCCATATTTTTAACTCTGAATACGAGATATGTGCTTTCATTTAATTCTTTTGAGATGTAGTGGTATTCTTATACGATTTTTTGGTTGTTTCTGGCTGTTTTTTATTCTTAAATTCTAGATTAATTTTTACAGAATTTGTTTTTTGTGCATGTACAATGCCATCTTTCGAAAGAGGGATTAATTTCTTATTGTTTAATTTCTCTAATATTATTTCACTTAACTCTAAAATATGATAGTGGGCGCCGCGGAGGTAGTGGCCATATGCTGGTAATGTTATTTCTACCAATACTTTCTCTTTTTGATTATCAACATTAAAGCTGACGTTCGCGCCCCTTATTTCTTTTACAAAATTCATTTGTTCTCCTTTTATAATATTTGTATGATATCAGATATTTTTTTATAAAGTTTTGGACTTATTGTTTCCAATTCTTTATGATCTCCCAAAACATGCTCTTCAAATCCGGTAGCAAAATATTCTCTTAATGAGGTTGCAGCATAAGGATTGATGAATAAGCCATGCTTTGTTAAATTATTGAATCTTTCATATCCTACCACATTAAGCAATAACTTGTCAAGTTCTTTATCATAATTTAAATTATTAAAATCATAATCATCTAATTGATATTCTCTCTGTAGTATTGCTTTTAATATATTTCTTTTCGAAAGAAATTCATCTCTTATTGATTGATCAGAATAAATTTCTTCGCTATGTTTTTCTTCTAATGCGTGTGAATATTCGTGGACAATATCATCCAACATATCATTGAGATCATCCTGGTTATTTGATACGTATATTATATCGTTATGATAGAGGGCATTTGTTTTGTTTTTTGTAAATGCATCCAAATCTGCAACCACAATTGAACTAATTAAATATTTTGATATATTTGGCAGTGTCTTTTCTACTCGCCTAATCAGTTCCCCGATATCAATATCAGAAGTTAGCTTATCCTTTATTGTTAAAGGAATTTTATTTGCTATAAGATATTCAAAACGATGATCTTGTTGCTCTAAAATATAATTTTTTATTTTATTCATCACCAGCAGAATCAGCTTCTTGTAAATCAATTAAGGCTTGTTCATAGCCTCTGAAGAAATTCTCTTCGGCGACGACAAGAAGAAACTCTGGAAACTCTTTGGAGACAGTTTCTACAATCATTTCAACTGTTACATCACCATCTCCAGGTCCAAATTGATTTCCCACATATTCGACTAACCATCTTTTAAGTTCAGTATTTGGCATCGGCACTTCTAAAAGCACCGGATTATTTTCATGAGTATTCATAAGATATCCCTTTTCTTATTATATACACTCTAACATATTCTAGTTTTTTTGTTAAAGTATTTTCGAAGCTAATGTAGCTACTTTAGATCTTTCACCTTTCTTAAGTATGATATGACCAGAAATTTCGTGTTCTTTAAATTTTTCGATAGCATAAGAAAGACCGTTCGATATTGCATCTAGATATGTATTATCAATTTGTTCGATATCTCCAGTCAAAATAATCTTGGAATTTTCACCGATTCTGGTAACAATTGTCTTTAGCTCATGAACTGTAAGATTCTGGGCCTCATCGATAATTACGTAAGCGTTTGAAATCGATCTGCCTCGAATATATGTCAAAGCTTCAATTTCAATTGTTCCTTGTTCCATCAACAGTGACATTGTATCTTTTTTATCGCCCATTAGAAATTCTAAATTATCTTGTACAGGCATAATCCAAGGGCCCATTTTTTCTTCGAGGGTTCCAGGTAAAAATCCGATATCTCTGCCGACTGGCTGAATCGGTCTGGAGACTACTAATTTTTTATATCTATTCTGATCTAAAACCTGATCTAAACCAGCGGCAATTGCTAATAAAGTTTTTCCGCAGCCTGCAGGGCCAATCATCGAAATAATTGGAATGTCCTTGTTCATTAACATATCTAAAGCAAACGCTTGTTCTTTATTCCTGGCTCTTAAACCCCAAATACCTTTATTCTTATATTCATCAATTTTCTGCAATGGTGTTTGATTATTAACAAATTTAGCCAAAGCTGCATGTTTGGGATCGGAATTTGATAAAAGCATCACATACTGATTTGGATAAAATTTGCCCTCAATGGCGGTGGCCATGATATCTTCGCCGGCATAGAATCTATCTATGATAGGATCATCAACTAAATGGGCCTTAAAGCCATCGTAAAGCTCTTGGATGTCCGAGACTACCTGATCCTCTATATAATCCTCTGAAGGCATCTCTAATGCGTCGCATTTGATACGCATATTAATATCCCGGGACGTCACAATCACTTTTCGTTTTGGATCGTCTCGTTTTTCAGTCAACGCAGTCGTAACAATCTGGTTATCAGCGTTTGTTTCGTCTAATCCCAAAGGCATTAAATCTGGATCATACATTTTGACTGATAATATACCTTTTCCTTTTCCTAAACGAACTCCTTTATGGAGATTCCCCTTCTCTCTCAAATCATCTAGAATTCGAATTGTAGCCCGGGCATTGAGGCCGACGCCATCCTGCCTTTTTTTGTGTTTATCTATCTCTTCTAAAACTTTTAATGGTATAACGATATCATTATTATTAAATGAAAATATAGACTTGGCGTTGGTTAAGAAGACGTTGGTATCGAGTACATAAGTTTTTTTCATACTTTTCCTTGTATTGCAAGTATTTATATTAGAATGAGTACATTAAAAAAAATATTTTTATTCTTTTTTGTTCTAACTTTAAATAGTTGTGCGTACTCAAATATGCAAACATTGGATCCAGTTCAAAATCTGTTAAAAACAGCGAAAAAGTCATTTGTGAAAATAGAGGTTGCTGTTTGGAACCTGGAATGTATCGACACAAAAGATGGCGAAAAAGAATGCACAAAAGAGAAATTAGGTGGCGCGTGGGGGTCCGGGTCTGTTGTTAAATATAAAGGAAAGAAACATATTTTGACAGTTGCCCATATATGTGAAAGTGAGCGCTTAAGCGCCATGGCCAGCTTAACACAACAAAAAATAATTTATGATTTTTCGGTAACCGTTGAAGCAAATGATTGGAATTCTTATAGTGCAATTCCGATTAAGATTAATCACGAAAGTGATATATGTCTGATGTCTGTCGAAGATATTGGCGCGCCATATTTAAAGATGTCTAATAAGAAGCCAACATATGGAGAAAAAATATATACAGTTGCATCTCCGGGTGGTTTAGCCATAAACGGAATGGTGCCAACCTTTGAAGGTAGGTTCTTAGGAATTAACGATGGGCGCGCCTTTTATAGTGTACCAGCAATGGGCGGATCTTCTGGATCTCCATTGATAAACAAAAAGGGTGAAGTAGTAGGCGTCACACATTCAGTATATGCCTACTTCCATCACGTAACTGTTTCCACCACTTTCAAAGAGCTATGGAAGTTCGTCAGCAATTAAAACATCGTAGATTAATGGCGGCTCTTTATCATAAGTAATTGTTTTAAAATGAGTAAGCCTCATCTTAAACATATGCTCACATTCTAACTCAAGAATATCAATATATAAATTCCTGCAGGAACAGTGTCCTTTATATACTTTTGTTAATTCTTTATCTCCGCATACAGTACATTCAATGACTGCGCGGTATTTAGGTATATATCCTTCTTCTATTATTTCATTAGATTTAGATGCAAACCCTAGACCCATATAATAAATAGCACACTAGTTGTCAGTATAGAAGTATTGTTTTAAAACATTTAAATTTTCTTGAGCTTCGGCTAATTTTGACGTCCATTTTTTGATTTCGTTTAAAATTTCAGAATGGTCTGCTATGCCAACAGAATTATGGAAATATATATCTAATGTGGCGATTGCTTCTTCTCTTTGGGCCTCAAAAGTTTTTATGGCCGCTCTATAAAAATGATTATCTGATTTATTCACAATCTTCTTCCTCGGGTACTCTTTCTTCATGTATAATTCCGACACGATATCGCGGATTAATTTCTTTAACTCTTAACGCCATATTATCTAACATATGATATTCTACAGGATTTGGAGAGCTTAAATGTTCTTTAACATATACAGTTTGGACTTCACCGTCATAGCCATGAAAATCAAACTCTACGTTATAAGAGATAAAAGCTTCAATTGATTCTTCTTCTACTATCTTCTTGATTAATTTTAGTTCATATTTTCTATTTTTTTTACTCATTTGATAAAACTTGAGTATATAAATCTTTAATATTTTTGGTATCTTCTACGCTGCCGATTTGCCAGACAAGCTCTATATCCAACTCTCTGCAAAGATCGATTTCTGGCGTGTTTTCTGGGGTCCTATAGCCACCATTACCAAACAGATCTGGTTGTAAATCTTTGAGAGTTTCACAGACCGTGCCATCTTCGTCTTTCGCATCGATGATTTTGCTAACGCCGGGCATTTTAGAAAGAATATGCTTTCTGTGGTCGCGAGGTAAAAATATATGATGCTTTCTTTCTTCGAGCCATCGATCTGAATTTAAAATAATAATAACTTCTCCAAGTTTCGAGGCATGAGAAATCATTTGTGTTTGACCAATCGTTGGGGGATCGAAGGCACCACTCAACGCAATAATTTTTTTCATCTTAAATTGTTTTACTGTTGACAGAAATTACATCCCAATTGCTTTTTGAGTGTCTTCTGTTTAAGCTAGCTTTATAAACGAAGGCGCCGGGAGTGGCTTCAGCAAAAGTTTTTGCTTGAATCTCTAGAGTCTCTGATCTCTGTGTTAGTTGGTCAAAAAAAGTGAAATAGAATAGTTTGTTTTTCATGTCAATCCAATAATAGTTTTTTATTTTTTTCTTTTATTTCAGAAAGTTCTTCATCGATGACGAATTCTTCCAGATGCATCTCTGCTAAATGAGGATACTTTTTAATCACTTCTTTGAGGGTCATATTTTCCTCCCTCATTATTTCTTTTATTTTTTTTGTTACGTTTGACATTTTTCTTTTCCTTTTTAATAGGCTCGACATCTGGATGTAAGCGAGTTTTAACAACAAATTGATTTCGTGATGTTAAGCGCTTCACCTTCACTTGCATTCCTTTATGTTCTTCGTTATCCTTCCAAACTTGAAGGAGCTTCTGCCGTTTTAATTCTGCCTCTTCAAACGTTTGATAAAATGAGTCATTTTTCCATAATTTTCCAGTATGAACCGGTTTTATTTCTTCTTCTAACATTTAGTACGTTTATCCTTTCGTCGTTTGTAAAGTTTTCACGACGCGTTTCATATCGCTAGCAACCTGGCTCTTAAACGTGTTTATTTCAGATTTAAGCACTGTTAAATCATCAGTCAACTGTCCAACTCTACTGGCTAGACGACCAATTGTTTCCTTTTGGGAATCTACTACTCTTGTTAATTCTGCATTTGTCATTTTATGACCTCCTAGAACATTATAATAACATATAGAAATCTAAATGTTAATCTTTAATAAACCAATTTTCTGTATTATATTGTTTTAAGAGCTTGCGAAGTTCAACTTTATTAACACCTAACATCGCAGCTGTTTCATTTTTGGTTCGACATGCACTATGAGCATATTTTAAAACTGCATCTTTTACAATTGTTGGAAGTTCTTTCCAAATATTTAGACCATATAATTTGCCATTGACTGCGTTTGCAGCCAATTCTAAACGAAGAGCGATAATTTCTTCGATGGTCAAAGCAGAAAGCATGATCTCAAAATCTGTTGTGATTTTGGCCTCGGACTTTAATTTGTTTGAGATAGAATAGTAATCTTGTCCAGGCTTGGAATACTTCTTTCTTTTGAATTTCCACATTTTAAGGTATTTTAGATTTAAGGATGATTTCTCCAAAAGACTGCGCAGTTCTTAAAGCGTCTGCGGCTGCGGATCCGCCTTCTGTTTGTGCTTCCTTGCTCATATCGGCAATCCAACCTAAAGCATGTCTTAAACTTTCTTGTGATACTTCAGGTAAACTATCCATTATCTGACTAAATTGCATTTCATCTTCAACTTGGTGTGCTTTTCGGAGAGCATCGACAGCTATTTTAAGGGCGCGGGCCGATTCAACATCGCCGGCCTGCATAGCGGCATTACCTAAACTATCAGCAGCACCGGTGATTGTTTGTAAGGCTTCAACAGGTACATCAACAACTGCAGCATGAGCTTCTGCGCCGGTCAAAAAATCCATCAAGAAGTATGCTGCAGCTGCAGCAACCAATATTACTATAGCTTTTGCAACTTTCGGATGCTTTTGTTGCAATTTCATTGCAGACTCTTTTACTTTATTCAAAAGTATTAAACCTTGTAATTTACCTCTTTCTAATAAGCTCTTTGCTTTATTTAATGCATTCTTAAAAAACCCAGTAATATTATCTAGAATATTTTCTTTTAAAACTAGGTCTAACTCGTAATCATAAGATTCTAATAAAATTTCAGTTAGTCTTCTATCACTGATATTTTTGTTTTCTAGTAAAGTAACAAAATCGATTTTTGTTCTTTGATTATTTTCAAACAAGAACACATTTCCAAAATCTTCTCTTTGTTCTGTCAACGTGGAATATTTATTCCAATTTTCCATTATTAATTTCATATCGTTCATAATATTAAGCTCCTAAACCCATTTCAGCTTCTTGGTCAATAGTTTCTGGCTCAACCTCCGCACTTTCAGCTTCTTGATCCATTTGATTGGGATCATAATCTGGACTTTCTGGTTCTTCCACGGGGCCCATATCATTTTCGAATTTATCAAAATATAGTTTTATGTTTGTTAACAAATATTCATAAAATAGTTTTTGATCATCAGCGCTGCCGGTTAATTCATCATATTTCGAAACAATTTGTTTTGATATCTTTTTGAAAGTATCAAATGCTGCATTTCTGCCAACCTCGTTTTCGCCTTCAATACCAAATTGTTCTTTTTCATCTTCTGGAGAAGAGGGCTCGTCACTTAATTCTGCCTCTTCGTCTTCTATTTCTTTATCAGAACGAATATCAATAAAGTCAGGATCATCTTCCACTTTGACCGTTAACTCTACATTATCTAATTCTTCTTCCGCCAAAGCAATCTGCTCATCCGATCCGGGTTCTGGCTCGGCTTGAGTTGTGATTTTAAGCGGCGCGATTGTATCTTGGATTGCTCTAAGGATATGGTTTCTGAATGATTCTCTTTGTTCTTCAGAACTTGTGAGAGTCTTATAGTCAGTTTCCAAAGTTGGAATAATATTTTTTAACAATTTCTCAAGAAAATTAATTCCTGTTGATTGGTGAGCAGCCGGCTCTGTATCACCAGTTGTTGTTTTTTCAATTAAAAGAAGTTTACGAATAGCACTTCTTAAGCGCTGTTCCTCTAAAACTTCCTGTTGTTTTTCATCCTCAATTTTTGCATTGATTTTTTTGATTCCCTCGCGAATAATCTTACGCAAGCGAATTTCTTCATATATTTCGTGTCTGTTCATTTGTTCTATCCCTTCTCTAATTAGTGTTTCCGGTTCAGAATCTCTTTCGCCCGGGCCAGAATATCCAGTAACGGCTCCAACTCCGGAAGCTTCCTCTAATTCTTCTTCATCTTCTTCATCTTCTTCTTTTATAGCATCTTTGAATGATGTACCTTCCGTACCAGAATCTGCAGCTGCTAATTTATCGGTGTATGTTTCTTCTTCATTCATCACTTCTTCAATTAGCCGAAGAAAGATACCGAGCGGCATGCTCTGCACCTCTTCCTTAAGTGTACCAGATTCAAACTTTTCTTTAAAAAGATTATGAAGATTTTCATCAAAAAAGCCCATAATATTTGTAAATAATTGTTGGTCGCCATCCCCTAGAGCAGCGCGGCATGATGTACCACACATTTCACCAAAACCAGGAATCTCAAATGAAACGTGAGGAGCTACTTCCAGTCGCCAATCATAACCTTCTTTTGTCGTGCCGCTAGTTTTTGAAAATCTAGGATTTTCTTTCATGTCTTTTTCGCCCACAAAATATACAATTTCAACTTCATCCGGATTATGTTGATCAGATAATTCTCTGGCATAATAAGGATTTTTTACTTTAACAATTTGATTTGCTGGAATTCCATGTGCAATCATCACTTCTTTCTTTTCTTCAAAATTTAATGGAGATTTTGGAGGGCTAACTTTATCAGATGTTGCAACAAAAGTATTCTCTACGCCATATTGTCGAGCTATTTCTTCATAAGTTTCGTAATGATGTCTTCCCATCGGCTGAAATCTTCCAGGATATACAGCAATAATATCTTTTGCCATTCCATTATCTTCTGCTTCTGCTATCGATCTTCGCATTGGTGGAATGTCGCCGCGGCCATATTCAAATAATCCAAGAAGCTGATTCATTGGAGCAAAATTGCCTGTAAATTTATATGTATAGCCATCATAATCAAAAACAAAACCTTCTGCTGCAGTTGTAATATTTTCAATCTCTTTTATTTTCTTCATTTGCCTTTTTAGGATTTTCATTGCTTCTTCATTTCCAGAAGCTTCGATATCTTCTTTGGCTCTTCGTAATTTGTCTTGTAATCTTTTAACTTCCGCGTCTTGATCCAAAACAAAAGCGCTCTGCAGATTTCGTATCATTTCAACGGAGAAATCATGAACAATATCTTCTAAAGGCTGAATTGCTGTTTGAAGTAAAACTTTTTTATTATTTTCGTTGGCTAATCGACTTACAGCTGCAGCTTGATCCGGATTTAAGTCTTTTCTAATAACGCGAATATTGATCCCTTTAACTCCCAATATTTTCTTGATCAACATGTTTTCTTTTTCTTCTGGAAGTTCTACTTCTCTTCGAATCATTGGCAAAAGGCGCGCCACCATATATTGGCCAACTGTTTCATTGTCAGATACTCCTGCTGAACTTAATATATGATTTAATCGATTGATAGCAAAATTAACAGGCTCATCATCTGTTAAGCCTTCTAAGCGTCGAATAGCATTAACTTGCACACCAAAATTTAAATTTGCTATTTTATCCTGTACGTGATCTAAAGTATTTTCTAATTTAATAGCATTTCCACTAAGATCCAGAGCTTCAGGTTTTAACAATTCACCAGTTTTTAAATCAACTGCAAAATGTCCAACTCTGTGCACATTAAGAAGTGCTGTATCATAGTTAATTACATTTGGATTTCTTGGATCCTGAATCTCGGCATTATAGAAAATTATATGGTTTATACCATCACCAAACAAATCTATTTGCATATCTGCAGGAAATGATTGTGCTGTTAGTTCGAATGCTTTGAATGCTTCGTTAAAAGCCTTTTCGACTGATCCTCTACCGGCAAATTTCTGTGCTAAACCAGCAGCATCTAAACCACCTTGCTGTACATTTGATTTATTGCGAGCTGCTTTCGCTCTTTTTTCGGCGACGTTATAACCAACAAACAGATTTTGTCCGTCAGTTTTTTCTGTGCCTTCAAGTTCACCATTGGCCGCGGCTTTAAATATATCCATCATCTGAGAGAATTTCAGATCTGGATTATCATAGAGATGTGACATATGTCCGGCGACGCCACCCATAATTAATCCTCTTGTTTAGCCCATTTTTTGACTAGTCTTTCGAAAAGTAACTGATCTTTGTCTGATGTAAACGTTTTGCTTTCTACAAAACCGCCGCCGCCGCCGTAGCCCTTTCCTGTGCTACTCACGTTACGATCAGAATGCCATCCACGATGTCGACTAGAAGTCGATGATTGGCCTGGCGCCGATGGAACATCAGTTTGCAAGCCTCTACTGGTAGCATACGACGAGAACCCTGTTGATTCTTCTTCCTCTTCCGACTCCTCTTCCTCTTCGTCATGATCCGGATCGTCTGGGTGATTGAATCCAGTGGATTTTGGGATATAATACCCGGTCTCTTCATGCCCCCAAACTTCTTCTATAGCTTCTTCCTTGATAACCTCTTCCTCGTTGACTTCTTCATCTTCATAAAGCCATGTCTTGCTTTTATCAACACAGTCTTCTCTATTCGTGCTGAATGCCATGCCCATTTTTCTACATCTCTCTCGCTCGCCTTCATACCATGTAGGCTCTTCTTTTGGCGACGCAGGCTCTTTCATTGAATGCCATGAACCATCTTGATAATATTCTTCGAACCTTTCATTAATATTATTTTCTTTTACTATTCTTTTAATAGTATTTTCTAAAACAGTTTTAAGTTGCTCTTCTGTTAAACCTTTCATTTTTTTATTCTCCGTTAAATTTTGGTTTTGCTGAGATTTAAGATAATCTTCAAAGTCTCTTACTAAAAAACCATTTCCTAGTAAATAGGCTTCTCCTTCCATTCGTCTCATATGTGGATCATTTTGAGCATATCCGGGCTCTAGTGCTTGTGTCTGATCAAATTCGCCTCTACAGTTCTGTGAATGATGAACCAGTTCATGAGAAATTGATCTTAACATATCTTTAGGGTGTCTATTGTCTACAAAAACTGTAATCTCCATTGCTTCTGGATTATAATAAGCAGTCTTGCCCCATGCATCTTTAGCATTATCAGGATCTGATATAAGGTTTAGCTTTGCATCTTTATTAAATTTTAATTTTTCTTTGACGTAAGGATAAAATTGTGATATAATATTTTCTAATTGACTTAAGTCTTTATTAGTATTGTTATTAACATTACAATGTTCTTTAAGCAGTACTTCATTAATATTTAATAAATTTAATTCTTTTTCTACTTCTTGTGAGTTATTGGTATAATACTGTTGTTCAAATTTAGTTAATTCTTCTTGATTGGCTATTTTATTTGCAATTTTAACGCTAGCTATATGATATGGTCGGTCTGACACTGCAATTGCATATGTAATACCTTTCTTTTGTATTTCTATATAAGGCTTAAGTGCTTTTGTTAATGCATTCAAAAGTTTATCACCTTTTTTAGCATCATCGATGACTTTATAGAATTTATCTGCTTTCTCTGGATTATCCGCAAACTTATCTGCAACTAATTCTTTAAGAGCTGACTTGAGTTTTTCTCGTGTCTCTTCATTCCAACTATCTAAATTGCCTTCTTTAATTAAATTACTAAAGTCTCCATTCAGTAGTTTTGTCAGTTCATCTTTAATTTTATTAATAACCGGTGCGTCTCTTTCTTCAAAATTTCTACGTTGAGACCCAGCATTTTTTGATACAGTAGATATTGCTGCAGCTGTTTGCTTGGCGAAGAGATCGCCGCCCGGTAAACCACTCTGTTGGCGAAGAAAATTCATAGCAGCGTTGATTTTATTCTGCGGCATGTTTTTAAGTGAATTTGGATCAACTGCAGCTGCAGTTTTATCTGGATCTGCTCCCGGCTCTGCATCTTTTTCTGGTGAGTTACCTTTTAACAATTCTTTTATTTTTTCTGACGTATGTTTTACGTCGTATTTCTTGATAAGGGCTAGGAATTCCTTATATTTTTCAGGTTTGGTGTTAATAATTTGGGAATGAGCCTTTTCAAATGATCGTTTCTTTTTTTCATAATTTTGAATCATCGCCTTGATGTCATCTTTGATTGCTATTATTGTTGGTTTAGTATCATCTCTTAATTTAATATTGAGTTGTTCAATCGAATCATTTATAGTTTCATCTAACAATTCATCAAATCGTTCTTGTAAGTATTCATATATTTGGAGTAAGCTGTCGTTAGTTTCGTCTGGCTCTGTTACAGAATCATTTTTAAAAGTAGTTTTGATACTTTGAATTTTAGCCATATTCATGCCTTTGAACTTACCCAAAGCGATGATTACGTTTAAATCTTTTTCGGATAGTTCTTCTAACAAAAGATAATTAATTGCAGTTTTTAAAGCTTTGATTTCTGATATTCCAGGCCTGGCTTTGCGTACTCCGGAAGTAGCTTGTACACCATAATCTTGTTTCGTTTTTTGATATGCTGCGACACCACCGGTAGTTTTAGCTTGACTTATTATTAATATGTTGCCAAAAAATCTACTGAATTCATCCTCTGCGTCAGAGGTGATTTGATCAATATTGTTCTGTAACTGTTTAAATATTTCATTATAATCTTCCCCTACAGTTTTCATCTGTTGTACAATTCTCTTTCTATTATGTTCAGGTGCATTGATTGCATCACTAATTGAAGGCATTTTGGTCCTCACTTCATATGCTTTTCTTGCGAATCCGTTCATCACAGACATTATAACATATAATGTTTTTAAGCCTTGCAAAGCTTTTGGATTATTTTTAAAAAATCTAATAGGAGTTGAGCCACGCTCTTCAAATTCTTTAACGAGTTCTTCGAGACCTTCCTTAAAATTATTAAGAAATTTTGGAGCTTTCGCAATTGCGGAGTTCATGGTTGATAGATCATATTTTTCTCTTTCTTCTACGCCCAGACCTGCGTTCTTCATGAGCCCTACAATGATATCAGCAGGTACATTGCCTGCCTCGTCGAGGTCATTCGGATTCTCTTTTTTCCAGTCTTCTTGTGACTTTGTATATTTTTCAACCTTGGCGCGCGCTCTCCTAGATCCGCGCTCAACGAAGACTTCTTCTAACTGCTGCAGCTCTGCAGCTGCGCTCATCACTACTTCATTACTTTCAGCATTCTGGTTTATTATCTTCGTGTTCAGCAGTTGTCCGTCGATTATATTTTCCAAGCCAGGAAATACTGTTTTTAGTTTTCCTACTTCGCCTCTTACTTTGGTTAATAATTTGTATAAGTTTTGCCAAAAATCTTTGGGGGACTTCGCCGACTTCACTATAACAGCCTTCATCTGTATAATTTCATTAGGCCGCTTTTTTAATGTATTTTGGACCGATTCGATATTGTCAAGTTGATCAACTTTTTTTTCTGCTTCTTTTTCACCAGTTGGATCATCGGCCATCAAATCAAGTTCATCGGAAGCTTCATCTTCTTTTAATTTTATTTTATTTTCTCTTAATTTTATTTTTAATTTCATCAACTTCCTCCAAATCCAGCTGGAGCAGATTTCGATCGTTTATAACTAGGCTTCTTTGAATAAGGTGGTACATTTTTTTGTTTACCATAACCTATTAAAGCTTTCTTTCTAAGATAGTGTTTTTGTTTGACTCTTCTCTGAAAATTTGCTTCTTCAATAACTGGATCAAAGCTTTCGTTTACCTCTTCTTCAAGATTTCCAATCATAATTTTAAGTGTGCCTTGAACATCTTTGTGTAGCGACATAATTCTATCGTACGATCGGTTAATCAAGTCATGAAGTAATCCGACATGACCACTTCGACGTAATAATTTAAAAGCCATATTTTCTGGGGAGTATACGCCTTCTTTCGAAAGGCCGCTTCTCCTCATCTCTTTGATTCTTTCTTTAAGTTTTTTCCCCGAATTCATTGCTTTGGGATATTCTCTAGATTCGAATAGATCATAAACTCTCTCAACTTGATCGATTAACTGATCAGCTTTTTTCTTTGTTGTTTCTAAATCGACCTCAAACGCCGCTTTTGATGGCTTTTCAATCCACTGATTATTCAAGACAGAATATATGCCAGATGCCTTATGAATTTCACTCTTATTCTGAACATAAATTTCTACCTCATGATCGTTGATGCGAATATTATGTTTGTTATTCCAAACAAATATTTTACCTCCAAAGTATTCCTTAACTAATTCTTCATTTTCGTCAACATCAGCAAAATCAACAATTAAATGAAGATCGATATCTGAGTATTTTGACCAATTAAAGCTGGCCATCGATCCTGTGATTGTAATATCTTTTAATTTTGCTGAGGATACAAGCTTTAAAGATTCAAAAAAATCATTTGCAATATCAATTAATTTTTCACGCACTGATTTTTTTAATAGACTTTTGTGATTCCAGAAAGAAGGCTGTAAAGTGTCTTTCGGCACCAAAGATTGTACATCCGCCTCTCTTTTGAATTCTTCCCAAAGTTCATTCATTTCAAATTATCCATTTTTCCTTCGAGGCGCCCAATAACACGCAATATTTCAGTATTATTCTCTTTAATTTTATTAATATCCATCTGGATTATTTCAATATCGCGCTCTAATCTTTCAATTTTATCGTCGTCAACATTTTGTACCCAGAAAATAATACCAGCAATTGCGGTAACGATAGCCACAATAAGCAATATATATTCGCGCAGTGCGCTGATGCTTAAATTATTTTCTTCGCCCATTCTTTTTCCTTTTTTGCACTCTTTCTTCTAAACGTTTGAGACGTTTAATAATTTTTCTTTGTTCAATTTGAGGCTTATGATCATCGGATTTTAAAACAGTACTGCTAACTACATTATCTTCTCTTGTTACGGCTAATACTGCGTAGGTACATACCGAGCTAAGAAAAAAAACTATTGATAAAGCTAATACAACATAACACATTTTTCCGCGTGACATTTTACAAAACCCCGACATAATATTATAAATAGTTTTCTATTGACTAGAACAATAAAGTATATATAATAATAATATGAATGAATACGCTATTATATTTTGGATATCCTTTATATTAATATTTATAGGTCATTTTTTATTTTTAAGATTAGAGAAAGAAAAACTCGGAATAATTCAGTTTATTGTTATTTTGTGCCTAAACTATCTTATATATATGTCAATTGATTATTGTGCAGTACAATTTGGACCCTCTTTAATCGGCACTCATATATCTCAAACGATCATTGGCCTCACAGCCGGCTGGTTTGTATCTAGAAATTTAAAAAACACTTTCAGGCTTACAAACTATGGCTTTGTATCCGCGCTGATATTATCGATCGGTTGGTATAACCATATTTTTTAACTAATTATTTTTAGAGGCTATGACTGTATGTCTTTAATTAAACTTAAAAAAATCGATATTAAAATACGTATTGTTACACTGCTATTGATATTAACTGCAGTTAGTTCTTTATCTTTTTGTTCACAAAGCAATTATGGATCCTCGAATGGATTAATTGATGATGATATCAGTGAAGATTTGGACGTCCCGGTATACACAGAGGACGTCGATGTTTTTCTATGGACTCCGGATATTGGTCCTGATCCAGAATGTTTAGAGTGCAAATGGTATTTTTGTCCGCCGCTTAATGAGGTCTGGAAAAAAGAAATTTGTATGAACATCTGTGATGATCCTGCAACATTACATTCTGAAGCTGACTGTATCCAATATATGGAATGTGATCCATCTCAGTATGTTATCGATACGATTGATTGCATCACAGAAGATGGATATCCCGGTACACGACAGAAAGTCTGTAACAAAGGGCTAATACAGTATACAGACTGTGTTACAAACTGTGAAGAAGAAGCATGTAATTATGAAGATGACGATTGCGACGGAGAGGTTGACGAGGGCCAACTTAATGACTGTGATGAATGCGGTATCGTACCATATGAAGAGTGTAATGGCCATGATGATGACTGTGACGGATCAACTGATGAAAATCTAATTCAAGCTTGTTCTACAGCATGCGGCGCAGGCTATGAAACGTGCTTCGACGGTAACTGGATTTCGTGCACTGCTCCGCCTGAAAAAGAAGAGATCTGTGATGGCTTGGACAATGATTGTGATGGTAGCATAGATGAAGATCTAGAATGTGTTTGCACGATACAAGACATCGGAGCTTTGTTTCCGTGTCAAGAGGATCCTTTATTGTGTGGCCAGGGATATAAGACATGCGCATGCGCGGATCCGGATTGTACAACATTAACAATGACTGATTGTTACGCAATATGTTACTGGATCCCTCCGGCTGATCCTAGTATTGTGTGTGATCCACTAATCGGTATGCCCTTAAGTTTAGAAAAGTGTAACAACTTTGATGATAACTGCAATCAAGAAATAGATGAAGATCTCTATTCACCATGTTATACCGGACCAGAAGGTACAATCATGGTTGGAATATGTATTCCAGGCGAAATGACGTGTGAAACCGGCACTTGGGGAAGTTATGATGAAGACGAAAACTTCATACCATATTACTGTGACGGAGAAATCACACCTCAAGAAGAGATCTGTAACGGCTTAGACGATGATTGTGATGGGATTGCAGATTGGGGCGAGGAAATGAAAGATACAGATATCTTATTCATTGTCGACTGGTCTGGATCGATGGGTGATGAAATTGATGCTGTCTTAATCGCATTAAACCAATTCGCACAAAACTTTAGTGATGAGGATGTCATCAAGTGGGCATTTATGAGAGGCCCAGTTTCAGAACCGGGCCATCCCTACAATGAACGCCTAGAATTACAACAAGATTTAGTTGGATTTTCAGAATATTTAGCTTCTTTGGCCGGTATGGATGTCAGCATGCAAACAATGAGCACAGCATTTGAAATGATGTTGGACGCGATATACATTGCCGTTCACAATATAACTTCTGTGTTACCAAAACCAATTTCTGATTTTCTTTGGACCGGCCAAACAGGAAGTTTAAAATATGTTACCGAGTCAGTTCCTCCATTACAAAATTTTGACGTATCTTGGCGTCCCTCTGCAGATAGAATAATAGTCGTTTTTAGCGATGAGTCCACCCAAAGCTACCTAGTCCCTGAGTTAACCCTCGAAGACGTTAAAACGGCCGTCTCAGGCACCCCACAGCTTAGGTTATACACCTTCACAAAGTACTCTAGTACAGGCTGGGACGAATTGGCAATTGCTGGAAATGGAAAATGGTATAAGTTAACCAACAATCCTACAGAGATGTATGCTAGCTTAATGGAAATTATTGATGAGATTTGTAAAGGAACCTCGAATGAATGACTAGAAAATTAATCATTTTTCTTGTTATATTAATATTCAGTGTCACTTGTAATAATCACAACTCAACTATTTTTCTTAATAATAAACACAAATTAATTTATAAAAGATATCAGTGTGATACAGAAAGAGATTTTCCCCAGATGATTTTAATTCCATATTTTAATCAAGCCACTCAGCTGGTGCCAAATTGTAAAACTTATCCGGTGCACCAGACTGCATTTGCTTTATTTGTATTTTATCATCAATGGGTAGAATATTTTGGAGACTCAAATTTTGCAGTCAAAGGAATGTTAGAGAAAGTAATGATAGAATGGGATACAGAAAAACGAACCGATATTGTTGGCTTTGATCTTAAGGGGGAAAAATCTAAAACCAATGTTATTATTGGCCTTGTTAAGTCTAGTAGTATGATTTGGGTTTGGCAAGGATATCACCATAGAATATCAGAAAGCGCTTTAATACATGAATTAGTTCATTTAGCCCTCCGAGCAAAAAATGGAACTCCGGATCCGGACCACGAAGGCTTAGATTATAGAGGCTGGACAAAGCGACATACATTAATGATTATCAAAACAAAACAAATGTTAAGAGCCTTTGAAATATAAAAACTACTTATATTCGAATACTTTAGGTATATACTAATATGTTTAACAAACTTTTCGAAAACTACCGTCATTTCTTAGCCGAGGACGAAGCGCAACTCCTGGTTGAAGCCAGGGAGACCGACGCCCTCAAAAGAGTCGTTAAAGGCATCGAAAATGAGAGTATACAGGAGTTTTTGACTTCTAATTTGGAAGAGTTTTTTAAAATCGACCCATCCGGCAATCAAAAGTATGCTCTTTGGATCGCCAAAATCCTCAATGACGAAGCCCATCATGCGCGTGAATATGTCAAAGGCCATGGCTTTGCCGTGGCAGATTATTTAGATTCTGTCAAAGAAAGGATTAACTCGCCGGCCAGATCCATTAAACAAAATTTGGCTCTTTATCATAAATTAACACAGCGCAATCTAATCGAAAAAGATATTAATAAATTTGGCAATGCTCCAGACTGGGCTCATGCTGTTTATCGCGCTAATAAAGAGTTAGAAGAAAAAGAAAAGATGAAGGCCATGGCCAAAAAAGCCAAATCTGAAACAGATGTTCTTCAAGACGGCGAAGATTATATGATTGTCAGACCTCGATCAGTTGAAGGCTCTTGTTATTATGGCCAAGGAACAAAATGGTGTATTTCTGCCACACAAAGTCAAAATTATTTTGGTCAATATACCGCAGAAGGTAAAGGCTTCTATTTTGTCTTCTTCCATCATATCCCCCAAGGCGATCCATTAAAAAAAATGGCTTTGGTTTTTGAACCAGGCTATGATGAGCCCTCAGAAGTTTTTGATGCGCCGGATGATGAAGTGGGAGAGGATGGCTTGAGAAGTGCTGTTGAAATGAATCTTATGATGAAAGGATTCTGGGAATCGCTTCCAGATAAGAAGAAAGTCAAAAAGATTTTTAGTAAAAAGCCCGAAGAACTTAGTAAAGTAGCTGAAACCCTTGAAACCGCGATGAGCAAACTTCGCGAGGACGACATTCTTGATGATACTCTCAAAAAAGTCTTCGAAGGATTAGGGATTGATTTAAGCCCCGAATCAACAAATGAAGAAAATATGGCGAGTCATGCCGAGCAAGAATTTGATGAATTGCTCTCGGAAGATAATTGGGACATTGTTGCTGCCTCAGCCCATCATTGGAATGAAAATCCCGCAGGACCAACGGAAGAAGAATATCAGGCAATAGAAGATGAACACGATCTTCAACATTTTTATGTTTCTCGCGAAGAAATGGATGAAGGCAGAATGTATTGGGATGCTGGAACATCATTTCAGTTTGATGATGTCGATGATCTCGTAGAAGATGCTGTTGACACAGATGTATTAAGAGATTTTGTTGACAGTGCTTTGGACAGTCATTACATATACGGCGAAGTTGAAGATGGATCTTATGGTGGCGATATTCAAATGTATGTTCGAATAAATCCGGATCACGGCGAAAGTGAAGGAATAGAAGGATTTTCCAGTTTTATGGAAACAGTCGCAAGTGCTGATAAAGAATGGCAAAATGTATATGATGCTGTTATTGATATGATGAAAGATGCCGGCTGGATTCCAGGCGAAAGCATGAAAGCATTACTTGAAAAATTCAATGAAATGAAGTTTCAGAACTTTGATGTTGAATTGGAAGAGGGAAAAGTTGAAATGTCCTCTCGACTTAAAGTTAAAATATTATTGCCTGACGAATTACAAACTGGAAGAGCTGAAGTTAAGTCTATGTCCGGACAAACAAGAGGCGCGCTAGCCGAGGATCCGAGACCACTTATTAATCGTCGATTATTTGGATTTCTTAAAAGCACTGAATATTCTGACGAAATTGGTGAACAAATAGTTAATCGCCTAAAAGATGTTCTGGACCGCGCGATGAAAATTGTTGCTTCACAAATGAAGTTACCTCTCAAAGAAGGGAAAGCACCAATTGTCATTCCTGAATTTAAAATTAATTTTGGCGCTATGGGCCCAGAAAAGCAGAGCAGTGTAGGAAGCGGGCATGCTTTTGACGGTACTGACTTTAAGATTAGCGATAAATATGTTTATTGGCTAGATGTTGTAATTGATGGCGAAGAAACAAAAGAAGAAATTGAAATGATTCAAAAATTCTTAAGAATGATTGATAAAGAAGAATTCTTCGAAAAGATTCGTCAATATACAGAAGGACTAGTTAATAACCAGATACAAAAGCAAATTATGCCAAGGATCAGAAGAGAACTAGAAGCTACACGTGTTAAAGATACAGAGCTGCCCGCCGCGGAAGTGACTACAGAAAACTTTTCAAATATATTCGAAAATTGGAGAAAATTTATAAAATGAAAATCACAAAAGAACAATTAGAACAAATTATTAGAGAAGAGATAAACGAAATAAGAATAAAAATACCATTGCCACAATGGACATCAAAATTTATGAAGGGTGCACCAGAAGAAGAACCACTCGCTGATGATGGCCCGGGCCTATTAGACAAAATCAAGCAAACCTTGTCAACTGATATAACTCCAGATTCATGGAAATATGATCCA
>Ga0098034_1000159_pt1 | contig 33006 bp, 34 predicted proteins | sample 2_EtaG_FD_77062 | JGI IMG/M metagenome (GOLD analysis project Ga0098034, IMG submission 77062) | Marine viral communities from the Subarctic Pacific Ocean - 2_ETSP_OMZ_AT15125 metaG | ecosystem: Environmental > Aquatic > Marine > Oceanic | place: Pacific Ocean | collected 2015-01-07
GCTACAAGGGCAGGACTGGTATAAACGAACCTGTCACCCCCAACGAAATTATCTACCACATCTAAATCTAGAAGCTCTACATCGCTTGTTCCATCATCGCGGTAAAACTTATTATCTGACTTCCTGAATACAAGAGTCTTGTAAACATCTTTTATTAAATTTGGTGATGATAAACTTCCCACATTAACTCCTAATTATATAACGGATATTTCTCCGTATACGTCGTTGAAGCACCCTCAGACACGTCCGTATAAGTAGTAGAACTTACCAAAATATCCGAATAGTTACTTGTAAAATCTTCCTCGAGTGTGATTAATAAAGACGTCATTAAGGCATCATTAAAAGCGATACCTATATCATCAAATGATTGTGCAGCAAATCTTCCTCTTTCCCAATGAAGTGCCATTAAAAATCTATGGGACGTATAGATTTAAAAGTCCCACTCCTCCCTCTATAAGCATATTTTCTTCCTCGTTTTATACCAGCTTCAAACTTCTGACCAAAATACTGTGCTTGTGCAGCACCCGCTGGTTGTCTCTCGTATCCCCATTGAATAGCTTTCTCTACTAAATGTTCGTGAAACTGAGAAGGAATCTCACTTTCCTCACTTTCCCATCCACTATCAGCAGAAGGTTCATTAAAAGCATCAGCTCTCTTATAATAATAAACTGTAACCAGTCTAACTTTATCAGGAGATTCAAATTTATTCTTCCCACTAGTAGTAGGATTATATTTTGCAATACCAATAGAATTCCTCTCAACCCACCACATCCAAGAAGAAGTTTTCCAAGACGCTAAAGCACTTCCTTTTGTTACTGTCGTAGACATTAAGTCAAATCCCTTATCTGAGGTCTACCTACTAACTTTGGAACTGATTCCTGGTCACCATCATCATTCTCCACATCTACAGACCATATCTCTAAAATCTTTGTATCTAAGGCGTAATATCTCTGGTCTACAGCTGTATTAAATTGAACTGCAGAATCTAATAATCTCGTCCTTGCGCTATATTCATCTGAAGCTCTATTGAACATCTTTATAATTTCTTGTGCACCCAAATCAGGATGATGCTGTTGTACTAACTCTACCATTTCTTTTGCTTTCATTTCTGCACCCCTACAAACGATGAATTAGCATCAGCTGAGGCTCCTGCATATGGAGCCCAACATCTTTCATACATAGATTGAATATATTGCATCTGTCCCTGTAGCCACTGATAATCAACTGTATCTTTCTGAATAACAGATTCATAAGAACGAAGTTTTTTCTCTAGATTAGCAGTGAACACCTGAACTTCCTTATTTATCAATGCCTGGTATTCTTGAATTTCTGTTGCATATTCTTGAAGTGTGGCTGAATACTCGCTATCCTTAGCTTGAAATTCCGTCATATTCTTCTGGATAGTGGCTTGATAAGCGACATTTTCTTTATTGAATTCATTCAATTCATTCTGGATATCTATTGAATATGTTTGCAATGCATTTGCATACTCCGTTGTCCACTTCTGAAACTTATGCTGAAGTTCATTATTCGTCCATTCTTGAACTTCTGAATTTACCTGCGCCTGAAATCTGGCAAGTTCTGCCTGAAAAGCCGAAGAATCAGTCTGAGTTCTTGATAGCTTCTGTCTATACGATTCGAGATTAACATTAAATTCATTCAAGTTATTTTGTATCTGAGTAGAATATGCCTGCACATAAGTACTTATCTTTCCTATCTGTGCCTCAGCTAATTCCACATCCTCCTGGTCTTCTATCATATCAGACAACGCTGTAAACCAAGTAGCATAATTTATCCAATCTGAATCTGTTCCTGTCGTATCACCTGTCATAGCTGACAAAGTTTCACTCGATTCATCTCCAGCCCCAGAAATAATAGGTCTTGTATAGCTTAATGTATCCGGTGTACCAGGAGAAGTAATAGACAAAGCAAGAGCTGTAATCTGTGCATTCCCAGAAGTACTTAAATCAAGAGTAGCAATAGAAGGGAATGAAGGGGCTGTAAAAGTAGGCTTAGAATAAGCTGGTGCGCCACCAAAAGATGCAACAGAACCATAACTTGGTGCATCAGGAGAATTTGGCAGAGACATATTCAGAGACAAGTCAGTTATAGCATCAAATGCAGTAGCATCTCCATCTAAATCTGACGGCAAAGCCTCACGTAATGCAACCATTTTAGCATGAATTAGATTCGCTGCCACCCATAACACAACGTGCTTGTAGAACTCGGAAGGAAAGTACGATATAGACGGAGAAGATGCGTCAGATATCGTTCCGTAGGTGACATGGCTGACCTTGGCTGACGCCGATGAGGTAGGGTCAGGCTTTACGTAAAGCTTGCCGTTTAATACAAAATACTTTGGGTCAGTACTAGGAGCATAATAAATACTATTTGTATCCGAAATTTTCCCTCTCCATTGATTTTTTATTGGCGTAGCTCTTCTATCATCTCGTTGAACATCCAAAACTCTTCCATTCGCAGTAACATCGAAACCACTTCCACTAGTTACTGATGTCTCTAAAGAGAACATATCTAACAAATCTTTATTTATCTGCTCTGCCTGAGTAACAATAGTCTTTACTCCATCAATTAACCACTGAGCTATCTCAGAAGAATAACCACTGGTACCCCCAGCATAATAACCAATCTGGTCTGTAAAGCTAGCCATTATTTCTTTTTGGGATAGCGCTTCTTCTTAGCTGGACTCTTTTTACTTTTCATATTCTGGGTCCTCCTACTGTTATCGTTATTTTCTTCCTTGCCTGATTGCCAAGAACCACCAATACCGACACTTGTCACCATACCAGCCATGACTAATCTTTTAAGATACCAATCTTCATTTTCATATTAGTAGTAGCAGTTGCTACCCAGTTTCCACCACTTCTATTCACTACGTGACAATATAGACTTGTAGAACCAGATGCTCCATGTACAGCTAACTGAATATTAGACTTAGTGCCTAACTTAGCATCAGCCATATCAGCCCAATCACCTGCCGCAACATTTACATGACCAACAAAATTAGCAAAAACTGCATCAAGGTCGGATACATCTTCACCTATTGACTTCCCCTCATCCTGCGTAATCGCATCGTCTGTAGTTGAGAAGAAAATGTCAACTGCAGGCCCTATAACTACTTCATCCAATAATACTATTGACTGAATCAGTGAACTGCCACCATTTGTTGAAAATGCATACGGTATTTCAATGCTTTGAGCTAAGACCTTATTGTCGCCTATTGTCTCGGCATCAGTAGTAAGGGTAACTGTAATTACATCCAACTCCCTCTTGTTGTCCCTCTCTTGGGAAGAATACTTATGTAAATTCGTTTGTGCCATTTCTCGTTATCTCCTTTAGGGATTCGGGGGGCCTTTGGCCCCCCGCCCTATGCTAGTATTAGCTAAACTTCAGAATACAATGTGTTTCTGGAAGACTAACTTCTAGACCGCCTTCGGTTAGAACCATGTCTTTCCGTCCATCAACATTATTGTTCTGAACGTTAGTGATGATATGTGTATCCCTAGAAACGCCATTCGCCGAAAGTGGGCGATATGCTACGTTTTTAAGGTCAACCATCACAGAGTAATCTTCCCAGACATTCCGGAACATCGGCTCCTGAACAAAATGAAGTCTGCCATAAATAGTATTTATAGTAGACACATCATGTCCAAAAGCACCCTTAACGTTCTGGATATCTACGCCATAAGGATTACTCCCACCGGATGTGGTCACTGTGTGACCCAATCCAGCTGTGTTACCAATGAATGAACTCGAACCTAGTTTATTCAACCAAGAAATTATCTTTCTTGATGCTAGGACAAGTTTATCTCCACTGTTACCTGACTCTGGAGCAAATACATCCTCCATCGCGTCAATGAAATCGTCATACGTAGAAGAAGCGTATGTGAAAGATTTTATCTTTCCATAAACTTCTGTGTAAGGAACGATTCCCCATGAGCGACGGACGGGTCCAGTTGCTGTCGAGTCGTCTGTACCAACGCCAAATAGCATTGCATGCTCTAGGTCCATTTTATGTTCCATGAGCTTCTCTTGCCAAACACGTTTATATTCGTTGCCTACGCCACGATATCGTGTTGCCAGAGCAGTACCAGAAAAGAGAGGAATAGCTGTCTTAAAAATCTGACAGTATCCTTCCCTATCGTAGAATTCGTCTTTCCATCCTTCTGGGTCGTTACTACCCTCAGCAAAAGCTGAACCTACAACCTGACCTTTAGCATCTGCAAGAATCCTGATTTTACCAGCATTCGCAGGTGTAACCGCACCAGTAGCTTGCTGAATAAGCTTCAAGAAAGTAAGCTGTACTCCAGCCTTATCAGCTGCGGATGCGATGTCTGGGTCAGCAGCTATTTTATAATAAGCTGTAAACCCGGTTGCATAGGTAGAACCATCTGATGCATAAGATGCAGCGATGGCTACGACCTGGTTGTTAAGAAGAAACAGCGGCTGTACAGCAGTTGTTACTGTTCGTCCGTACTTATCGTACAAACAATCAACTTGCAACTTTGCACCAGAACCTTGGTCCCACGTACTGCTATAAGCAGCAGAGGTGAGTTGAGCTTGGGCCTCAAAGTTTCTGCGCTGCCATTGATGACGCCTTTCTAAGAACTTAAAAACAGGGTCATCTGTTGGCTTCTTAGCAACTTTGGAAAGATAGACGAAAAACGGGGACTGCTGAGGAGCAAGTTCAGGAAGCCTCTCCCCGAAGTTATACATTCTTCGGGAATGGTCAACGGAACTAGATTGCATTGAGCCACCAGCGCCGATGCTGTATTGATTAGCCATCGTGGTATCTCCTCGTCATCTGTTGTTTACGTCCAAGGATTCGTATCTTCGTAGTCTTTGATGATAGAATCCATTATCCTATCCGAATCCGTTTTGGAATCAACACCCACATTCTGTGAGGGAAGTACTCCCATCGGACTCGGCACTTGTTGCGCCCTCTTGGCCTGCTGAAAATCCGGACTCGGTTGAGCCTGCGGAGGGGCAGCAGGGGGAGGCGGGGGAGTTTCTAGATTATTATCTAGTGTGTATAACCTCCAAAGGTTATCAATCGTGAGACTATTGGGGTCAGACATCTTCGACACAAAATCCTGAGCAACGTTATCATTAACATTGTAAGAACTCTTAACCTGATTAGCAACGCTATCAAGCTGTTGGCTATACTGTTGCTCTGCCTCTCTGCGCTGAATATCTTCTACCTGCTTTCGCCGGATAGCTTCATTTTCAGCCTGCATAGAAGCAGTTGTATACTCCATGTGAAGACTATTGTATTCATCCATATCGTCGCGCCACGATTCCACATCATCGAGATATTTTGCACTCTCTGAGCTAGAATCTGTATACGCTTCCTCACGAGAAAAACCACTAGGTCTCTGTGGCTTTCCAGGGGCCGGGGGGAATTCTTCCCGTGCCGGTTCCTGTTCTTGCTGAGCCTGTTGCTGAATCCCGCCTTGATTCTGAAGAACTTGACTTAACTGTTGCTGGGTAGTTTGAAACTGCCCCTGCAAACTATCATAGTCATTCTTTAGTTTATCATGTTGAGACTGCCAGTACTCATACCTTACCTCTTCGTTACCACTCTGAGGTGGGGTACCTGGTTCCATTGGTCTTTCGGGGGTTGAGTCGGTTACGACTGCCTTTTCCTCTGGTACGGCGAATGCTCGGTCCCCCTGGACCGTAGCATCATCGCCCAAGATGATTTCATCTATATCAGAGTCCTGCACAGAATCTATCGCTTGGATATTTTCTATAACTGCAGGAGTATCTGTTCTTTCATCCATCTATCTTTGACTCCTATTTTGGCGAGCTGCCCCGTCGGGACTTGGGGGGTAAACTCTCTGTTTTAGCTTCTTTGGCGGCCTCTCGGACCTCCTTTTGAACTTGTCCCACTGCGTCATCAAGTCTTCGCTCAAATACTGTTCCAGCGGCTTTTGCCTTCGTGGAAGTAGAGTCCAAGTTGGACTTGAATTTTTCTAATTCAGCTCTCTGCTTAGCATGATATACCTCACGCTCTCTAGTTTGCAGGTCGCCTTGTAAGTTTTTAATAGTTTCAGAAGCCTGCTCTAACTGTCGGGCTAATTTAGCAACTACATCTGTTCTTTGCAATACACCCTCCATGTCAAAGACCTCTGTTTTCTTTAATACTTCTTGTTTATCAATAATACCTTTTTCGTAGGCATCCATGTACATATCTAACTGAGCCATTCTGTTCGTTGGGAGGGTAGAACCAGTAACAACTACAACATCATATTTACCAATAGCTATATTATTCTCTATAGCCGATATTTCTCCTGTTTTACTATCAAAAAGTTTCTTATTGACAGCATATTCAGTCATTGAGTTATTAGGCTGAAGAAGTCTTATAATCTTTTCCTGCGTATACAACTGCTGCATATACGGTATAGCGATATTACACAATCTATTTAATCCTGATTCTATATCCATCTGCTTAGATTTTATCTTCCTCTGTCCGAATTCATCTAAACTTACTGTTGCCTTATAAGTATGAGGTGCAGCTTGAGAATTACCCATCATTAGCTCATACAACCCCATTTGATGGTCTATATCACTTTTCGCAACCTTTTCATTCTGATATAATTCGTTTGGTAAGGGAGTTGGCTGAACTGGCTGAGGAGGGCCTTGGTCAAAATCAACTTCAATAGCAATACCAGGCTGTGACCACTTCTGTTCAAACTCTCTCATATCCACAGAGCCTGAAGGAACTAAAATCTTTGTATTCGTACTAGTAGTAGCATGAGCTATAATTAAAGACCGAGTCTTATTTATATACTCTTGCATACCTTTTACCATTCTAACATCTGAGAGAGGAAAAGGGGTTCTAGTGTGCATATTCATAAAGAAAACAAGAGGATAATGAGAAGTAGGAAGCATACGTTGATAAAGCAATGCATCACCCATAATAACGCAAACATGAACTCTCTCTGTAGGAGTGGTAACAACCTCTATCTCCCCAGCCTCTAGTAGCTCACTATACTTAAGTTCCTGCACATCTGGAGCGGGAGGGACCTCTCCTCCCTCTGCCTCTGCAACCTCGACAGCCCTGGCATAATGCTTATGCATGACTTGAATAGCCTTACTAGCCATGTCAGGATTTGTTATAATTTGTCCCTGTACTCTCCAAGCAGGCCGCTCCACATACTCGTTAAAATCATCTTCTTCTAACAAGTCCTCCTTTCCACTAAACTTTTCAAATACTCTATAATGGTCTACTCTTTCTTTGTAATAACGTTCATAACCCCGAATATATTCTGATGATTCACCAAATGTTACACCCGTGTCTATATCCTCTGGAAAAGTAAGCTCCCCATCATCCTGTCGAGTAGTTTGCGGTCTATCTGACATGAAATCCTCAGACTGCGCATTTTTTATAGCTTTCTCGTACATAGGATAAAGTTTTGCAGCCTGTTCTTTAGTGTATAAACGAGAAATTAGGATATTCTCCGCATCATCACAAAATCTATCTCTTGCGTTCGGGTCTATGTATACATCAAGAGGGTCGATATCCTTTAACTTCACTTCTCCCTTACCCATGTCGGCAAGAGGGTCTTGATAAACAAGAGCGCACCCCATTCCGATTACATAATAATCATCAATAACATTCCTCAATACCTGGTCCCCATCAGAACCTTGCCATATATACTCTAACAGGCCATTCATTACTTGAGCAACCTTGTTATCGCTATCTTCTCTGGGGGAAACACGAAAAGAAGGCTTGTTAGCAGTTAAAAGAGCCTTTGCAGCTTCAACAGCAGGATGAATCCTATTTACCACTATTGCAGCTTGACCCCTCTCTTCGAGTGTCTGACGCTGTTGTTTTGTCCATTGTCTTCCCAGGCGAAACTCTCTATCTTCTTGAGCATGATGCGCCCAAGTATCTCGCTTCTGAGAATATGTTTTAAAAAGCCGGTGCGTGTCCTCGACCTTTCCTTTTTTGGACTTCTTCTTCTTAGAATAAGCCATTGTATAAATTTACCATCATATTGTCATCCAGTCAATCACTTTTCTTGCCATTGAGGGATTATTTTTCACCCCTGATAAATCTTTTATCCTACAGGGCCTAGAGCCCTCTAGTGCCACCCAAATTGAATCTAAAACATCATCATGCTTCCCTTTGGGATAAGACAAGAACTCTTTCTGAGCTGTAATATCCTCAGGACGAAAGTAAAACTCTCCTTTTGCTAACATCGGAACCAAACTAATTAACCTCTCAGATTTCCTTGTCCTAGGTTTAACGCCCTTCTCTATCCCTGGAATGTACAAATTTTCCTGCAACATTATGGAACGAACCGTAGCTCTTAACGCTTCTTGGTACGCAGTTGTTTCAATCTTCATCCGCTTGGGACGATATTTCTTATAAATTTCGATAATTTTTGCCGGCTGTTCCGCAGGGTCAAGACGATGCCTGAATATATCAATAATGTACTTATTCCCGTCATGGTCAATGCCAATAGTTGAAATAACAAAAAAGTCAGCACGGGAGCTAAGAGAACTAGCGGGGTCAACACCGCAATAAACTTCAACCGGGATAATCTTGTCTCCATCGCCTGTACTCCTTGTTAAACAGGGTTGCCCCTCTATTCTTTTAAAACTATAGTGATGTAATTTAATATACTCAGGCTTAAATGGTGCATTATCAGGAGCCTGGGCAATATTCATGTATTCTTGGTAAAATCCATTTAGGTTCCCAACACTAGCGAATTCTTCCTTAATCTGAAGAATTCTCTTTCTGGGGAACCTTTCAGGCCAAATACTCTTCTCATCTTCATCCCAGATAGAATACCACATAGTTTCCCAAGCAGAACTACCTTTTGCCCAATACAAGAAGCAATCTTCTGAGATTACTGTACCTATCATAATAATACGACCACGGTCAGATAAGGATGGAATAACAGCCTCAGTCATCCATTTCCTATTCTTTGCCCTTGCTTCTGGTGTAATAGCATTCAACTCTGATTCAAAGTCATCTACTATAATCAGGTTAGGACGTGTATCACCCTCAATAAAACCACGAACCCTCTGACCAGTACCTACCGCTACTATCCTTGTTCCATTGGCGAGGATAATATCATTATTCGTCCACCTCCGTGCTGTCCTAGCACCTAAATCCATAAAAACCTGTCTAAACCGGTCACTATGGTCTAGGTGGTACTTTATTCTGGATAAGAAGTTTATACTCTGTGCCTGGGACTCTGATATGATAACGATAAACAAGTCCTCGTCACTCTTCTTGTAAGCAGTCCTATACAAAGGAAGTATCAGGCTACAAACAGTAGATTTAGCTGTCCCGCGAGGAGCAGCTATCAATATTCGTTTGTTCTTCTGATTCCTTAAACTGGCATAGATATTATGATGAAAAGGAGGAATCTCCCTCCTTAGAGCCTTGGGAAAGCAATATCGCCCGAATAGACCCATATTGTTCCTAAGTTTGTTAAGAACTTCCCAGCGGTCTTCGTAATCTACCTTATTCTTTGACATCCTTGCTTTCTACCTGGGTAGCAACCAATTTCCTTTCTTCCTCAGTAACCTCGTCCAGCATTCTCTGGGTCTCTGTTGCCTCTAGTTGCGTTGTAGTAACAACCTTGTTCTTGTCCTTCATGCCATGTAAATCCTCTAGATTCTCAATAATACGATTTAGATTGCTTAAATCCTTTTTATCAAGAGCCATGGTTACTGCATCTGAAAGCAACTCCATAGTCCTATCAGGTCCCAACCCATGTTCATCAAGTAATTTCGCCACTTCTTCTCTAACCATCTTTCTAAACTCCCTATGTTTCATATTCCGCTTCCATCTGCGACGGTCCTTTGGTGTCACAGTACCAAAAGCCAAATCTATAGCTACATCCTCGTTAAATTCACCATACGCCCCTCTTGTGAACGCATACATCATAGCAAGGTTTTTCCACTTGGTTAAACCGGTCTTTACCTCCATAGCGTCTTTACCAGTAAAAGTATGAGGAGTATACCTCCCCTCAGCATAAAACTTCCGTGTACCGTACTTTGTATCCCACATATGATATCCAAAAGGAAGTTTAAAGTAAACTGTCTTATATCCTTTGGGATGTGTGTATTCCTGCCTTTTTAAGACAGGAGCACAGTATCCATCGTCTGAGAGAGCATAGTCACCTTCCCTACTCTCTTTCCATGGTTTATACGGGATATCCTTCTCATCTGCTTCTTTCTGGGTATAGATATCATAGGTTTTCTCTCCAGACCTATGATTTATAGTTATTTGATACACTACTTATCGTAAAGTTCGAAATGCACCAAATCATCAAATTTATTGTCCTTTACTTCTGTATCCATATCCCAATCACCTCCCCAACGTATTCTCAAGTGCGGGACTTTGTCGCTAAGCTTCGTAGCCATGCCCATAACAAAACCAGCAAAGTAGTTAAACCTGTCACGGTCGCCCCAGTCGATAGGGTAAGGAGCCACATCCACGGCTTTTGAAGGATTAGCATTATGCTTGCCATCAGGATAACGAAGCTTACTTCGTCCCGCGTCATACGCTTGATTTTGTTCTTCTTCACCTCTGTATCCTTGTATTACTGTGCAATCAAAATGTTTTACAACCTCTTTAAATAACTTCTGAAGCCTGACATCGCAGGTTGCCAACCTTTTCTTAGAGCGTTTACCAAATCGGGGCATGTTTCTTCCTCTCCATACGTGCTTTTTTACGTTTTATCTGAGCTGGAGTTCGTCCATACTTACTCAGATATGCATCTTTCTCTCTTCTTTCATCTTTTCTACGCTTTGCTGCCTTATTCGGCATCAGAATCCCCATATTTCAGAGATTTATACCAATTTGTTACATTATCATACAAAATTTGCCGCCTCTTCTTAGAATCAAAGCCCTGTATCTTCCCCATATCATCAAAAAGTAGCTGATAATTCAAGGTTGTACCCTTATTACTTACACTTACAGCACTTTTTATGTACTTACTGTAGTGAGAAGTCTCTGTGGGGCTCACCTGTTGTCCTTATATATATTAACTATCTACACCTATAAAAACTAGAGAGAATTTTAGACATTTTTTGCAAATAATCAACAAAATAATAAAAATTCTTAACCTCAACAAAAATAACCACTTAGCAGGAATCCTACAAATCCTGCTTGAGATGGAAAACGTTGCGAAAGGTAATCCAAAAAATTACTGTAGAATGGGAGTACGAGATATACATCGTGCGGTACCCCCGCGAAATTCACCGTTGGGGTTACCAACATCGTTGAATTCCGCGTTGGCACTATCGCACGCCTGCCCCTGTTCATTGCTGTGCAGAATGGCTGTGCAGCAGCATATGACCTGCAGTCATACTACCAGATGAAAGGAGCTTTCATATGGCAGCAGCGAAACATATTGGACAGGTGTCCAACACGTATCGCGGTGCTACTAACAAGCGCACGGGTGAGTTCATCCACGAGCTCGACAAGGACGAGCGGTGGATACCCACGAACAACGTTCGTGTAACTCTCCCTGTCAATGACGTCGCAAAGACTACCGTCTCTGCGTCTGTCATGACGTCGCTTGCTAAGCAGCACAGCCTGAACATCGTGACTGGTGCCGATTATCAGTTGAGCAAGGTCGTTGACCTTGACGCAACGGATGACCGTCCCGCAGTGCAATGGTGCTTTTACAAGCCCATCGCCGAGCACGATGTCAGCGCGTTCGTGACTTAGTACGTTTCGTACACGTGACGAACGGCAAACAACGCTTGGCATTGTACCAAGCAAGCTACATAGGTGCACGCAACGTGCGGCTATGTAGTCAAGTGTTGTTTTTGCTTACGCATAGTAATAGGACTGAAAAATTTGAGGGGGGGGAGCGTACGAAATACGTCAACTACGATATATTTTATACCTATAGACGTATAGGAATGGGATGTAAGTAAACATGTAGTTCATATGGTGGAGAGATACTCATATGCCCCCCTACGTGAATTGATTAACATCAACATCAGGGATGGCACTCGGGTGATAGCGTAGTGTACCAAATAGTAAGCGAGCTTTACTACCAAACTGAATGTTGGAACGGAATCATCAGGAACAGGGAGTGATGGCTGTGACCGCGAGTCGCTTGTCGTTGCTCTCTGACTGATGATTATTTGGATAGAATGTTTTAAGGTGTAATCATATTATACCACCGTTGGTCATCGACTAATATTAGAGACCTGCATAGGCGGTGGGATTGATTGCACCTAGATATGATGGATGGCCAGTAATGGTTGGTTATGTATTAAATATCCATGCACATGCCAGAGTGTGTAGAACGACATAGAAGTATCTATGTGGAGCAAGACTATGCGACAAGACATAAAAGTAGTCAAATAGCTATGTTGGGCAAGTAGTGAAGTTATCTGGAACCAAGGAGGCCCTGAAATACAAACCACGATTGGGCAGGCGTGGAATATTATTACCTGCCCAAAGATTTTGAAGTAAGGCTTACGTAAGGGTGAGGTAAGGGTTACATGAGCAAATTCCGTGCCATGCGGAATTCGGGATTCGGTATTTGGGTAGTTTTTTTTTGTAAAATGACAGTAAAAGGAGTCAGTAATGACAGCAAATAGTTTTTATATCAAATGTCCGTATAAGTATAAATATGAGCTGGTTGATTGGTATCGCCAGTATTTTGATGTTTCTAAGTATGAGGCATCAAAGCTTTCTAAAGCAGCATTATATGCAATTTGGTATAGGCGCAGAGAACTGGACATCTTAGAGAAGTTATTGTCTAGTATTGAGGCATTTGGTGGGCAGTGTGGTTATGATAAAATTGATAATGTATCCGAGAACAGGGACAAAGAGGGTAATCTTATCTGGTGGTGTTCGGAATGGGATTATGTGCAGAATATGTACAAAGCTGTTTACAATGAGCATGAAGTCATGCTTGATAATAACCTTTTGACCAGGCTATGTGAGAAGTATAACGTAATAAATAAAAAAGGAGAGTTCAATATGGGAGTATCTAAACATCATAGGGATGGACAGTCTGCCAGTGAGTGGAAGAAGGCGTCTAACCGAAGGAGATATAATGCGAAAAAGGATAATGAAACAGAATCCGGTAGTAAAAGAGAACCTGTCATTGCTCAGGCTCCCAGGCAACATGACATTAAAAGAGCAGGACAGACGTGGTGGCAGCGTGTCAAAAGAAGGCTGTCACCTAAATGAGGAGAATGTTAAGCAGAATATGCTTGACTATGTCGTGAATAACACCGAAATTCTTAGTGCTGCAGTAACTGACATAGTTTGCAGCCATGAAATAGGTGACACGACATTTTAAGACCTCGCGGGAATACCAGCAAATGATGGCTGTTTCGTATGAGGTTTTAGCAGGGGGCTAAGGCCCCCTGTTTTATGTTAAGGCGGTATGTCCAGCTCCTCCTGTCAGATACCTCGGAAGCTACCCAAATGGATATACCGCCAATTACTTATAAGGAGAAGAACAATGGAGTATTTACTTGCGATGATTCCCACATTCCTGTTAGGATTTATATGGGGATTCATTCTGTGTTCAGTGAATAGTACGTATCAAAAGAGAAAGTTACAAAAACAAGATTATGATGTGGACGTAGATGAAAATGGTCCATTTATCATAAGCAAAGAAAGGAGTATGATATGAAGGATGATGGATTTGAATTAAAAGTGACAAGTAGTACAGACCGTGCTACAGTAGAGCCTGCATTAAATGATGATGATAAGCTGGTAAAAGAAATCGCTGAGGCTGATAGAGTGGGTGATTTTGAACATTCTGGCGATAAAGTATGGGATACTTTGACAGAGACAACAAGTATGATGGCTCAACTTGCTGAAATCATGGATAAATGCCATATTGATATTATCACTCTGGCAAATAAAATGGATAAAGTTGAAGGTGGGTTAGAACAGCTCCGGTTCAGGATTAAAAGACTTGAAAATGCTACTATTGGAGATGTGACAAATGACATCATTAACTAAGGAGAGGCTAACATATTATCGTATGTATGCTTTGAATCGTAAGAATTGGAAGTATCCTTATGAATCTGTCGAATGTCCTGAGTACCTAAAAGATAAACAAGAGCTTATGGACAAACATCAGAATGGATGGTGGTGGTATTCAGGTGTTGATTATCATAGAATACCTAAAGAACATCGTCATCTAAAAGATTCTGCGCCAAATAAAGGAGGCTAGGTATGGAAGATATACCAGAAATTTGTAGTTGTGGAGCTAGGTTATCTGAGACTGTAAGAGCGCAACTTAAGCAAAATCAATCACTTAAGAAAGAAGTGGATGATGTAAAAAAGACCTGGGCTGAGGAAAATGTAGAACTTACTCAGCGCTTGAAAAAAGCCGAGGATGTGTTAGATAGTATATCTTCGCAGTCCAATCCATCGTTTCTTGACCAGTTGGCTAAGAAATATTATGATTGGAAACATGAACAACAAACCAAGAGGAGTATGTCATGAAAAAGCAACAGAAGTCACGCATGAAAGTGACACCGGTTGTTTACAAAGAATGTAAACAGCTGTTGGAAAAAGTCGGTGTTGAAAAAGGAAAGCCAATAAGCACCGAGAGAAGTAAAGGTATTGGAGGTGTTTTCGGATTTTCCGGTACTACTGTGATAAAAATACATCAGACAGATAGCTATCAAGGCTATAGGGACCATGTATCTAGGAGAACACGAGAATTAAAGGCTAAGTATCCTTATTGCTATCCTTTAAAGAAACGTGTTAAAAAGAGTGATTATCTGGCCTGGTTGTTAAAGAACTGGGATAAATTTATGTCAACAACACATAAATTAGCAAAGAAAGACACTCATGGTTATCTTGGAAAAGTGGTACATGAGTACGAAGGATATCTAAAATTCCTAGAACGTAGTATATCACGAATTAAGCCTGTGGATTTACATGAAGATGCACTCCGTCCGGGTGCTATTCATTTGACTATGTCCATTGCAGGAAGAACAAACTATAAATCAGCATATAAACATTATTTTATGTATGATTTTAGTGATGCTTTGGCATCTATTTACAGACATAATAGATATCAAACATATTTCTGTGATTTTCAGGTAACCAATCTTGGTGTATTAAAGGCTGTAGATGGATGGATAGAGGATAAACCATTGAATCATGAAATGAAACATATTACAAAAGATGGAAATCCTTTTACTCCGATAATAAATACTGAATTGACCAGTATGGATAAATACATCGTGAATGGAGTTCTTGCCCATTTCAAGGGTAAGAGAGTAAATCTTTCATCACATGAATTTGATAAAATGTGCAATGATGCATATCAAATATGGAGTGATGAAAGAAAAGATGGTCAAGAGAAAAATGTATATTCCAGTATATTAGTAACACTGGAAGAACATGGATTTGGGCCTAAGGAATTGGTTAAACTTCTTGATGTAAAAGAAAAAGTAATCATTTCCTGGCACAAAGCAGATAATTTACCAGAGGAGAAGTATGGCAAACGCCTGAAAGCTCTGGTAAATGTTCTGAATAAGTAGAACAAAAGAGAAAGGAGGTTACTATGGCGCTAGCACATGTAATCAGCTTTCATAACGGTGGAGTGATGCAAGAGGTAGATGCAGGTACGCCTGCTGAAATAGCAACTAACCTCGGTATTAGCATGGATAATACTTCTATATTTGTTGACGATAAGCAAGTAAAGGGTAGCCATGAACTCCGAGATGGTGATGTGGTTTCGTTTCAGAAATCATCTACTAAGTCCGGTATGAAAGTGTTAGTTAGAAATCGGTAAATAAATCACCGGTTATTGGAAGAAGGGGGCATAGAATCCGTAATGTGGAAGCCTTAAAGTCCTATGTCCCCTTCATAATTTTAGAAAGGAGAAGAAATGAAAATTTCAACAATACCTAAAAGAGCGGAGTATGTATTTCAAGAATTATCAAATGATGCATTCAAAAGAAAGATATTTTTACAATACATATGTCTTGCATTTCCGAAATTAAGACAAATGCATTCTGTAAGGGTACAAAAGGAACAGGTTGATATTATACTTGGAATGTTTGATAATATCAAAATAACTACAAGATGTGCCGGACAAAGACCAGATGGAGACGATAGATTACATGACCAATATAATCTATGTATTGAAATAGCATTGGGAAGACCAAGGTTAAGAGCAAGGAGAATTGCTCTATTAGATGAACTCTATCTGGTAATGGTTTGTGATTATTATATAAATGATGACAATGAATACATTCCAACTATAGAACGTGGTAATGCACGCATATTTCCAAGTTTATTAAAGTACTATAACAGAGAGCAAAGAGGACTCTTTAAAGCTCAGGATGAAAGAGAACCTTCTTACGAAGCAGAACATCCTCATGTATCACGTGGAGGAGCTTGTTATGGTGATTTTGATAGTGGCCTTATTAATATGGCTGCTCAAGGAAATGTAGCAGGATGGTTCCAGACTCAACGTAATTGGAAAAATAACTGGTACAGACACAGTGCTTATTGGGACATAAATCATTACTTACGTCCTGACGACAATCATATCCGAGGAAATGTGATGGACAAAATAGCTGTTTCTAAATATATAAAAGAAATAGGAACCGATTGTGTAAGTAATATCTGGAAAAAAATGGCTTATAATCTAAAGAAAGAATACAATGACAAAAGGTCAGAGTTGCCAAGAATTAGTTGTCCTAATGAAAAACATAAGCATCCAAATCGTAATGGAAGACATTCTCTTGAATTTATTTCCGATAATCCATCACTTGATGCATTGTCTGCAATGCAAGTTATTCTTGCATTTAGACTTGCTTCTAAACTGTCAGTAGCAATGGATGTTAATTATATTTCATTGCAAGAAGCCGCAGAGCAAGTAGATACTATCAGAGATAATAGTTGGCTTTGGTTGAATAGAAAATGGTTTAAACATGAAACCATTGCAAGTGATATTATGAGTTCATTGCATTATTTGCAGAATGATAGAAATATACGTGTTCATCCAAAGGCTAATACAGATGAATGGAGTATTAGACATCATCGTATGATATCAGAGTTAGAAGCTATAAGGAATAATCTAAGTTATTATGTTGCCAATCATTTTACTTTTAAGAATATTGTAGAATGGTATAATAATTATGGTCCATTCTTTACTGAAGACCTAATTCGAGATAACTATTTCTTACAAAAAGATGATGACTATCGTAGGCATAGTGTGTATTCGCAATTAAATCTGACTATGGAAGGTGTTCCTATGTGGGAAGGTGCAAGAGACTTATCCATACATTATACCAAAGTATCAGATTGGATTGAAAGAATACGTACTTGGTACAGAGAGAAGTATGAAGCATTGGGTGGAACCAAAGGCGGATATGCATCTGAATATTACGAATTCATAAAAAAACAACATCAAATGAATATGCCATACATGGGTACTTCTGATATTTATCAGAAGAGAAATCTTCCTAATGTTGGAAGCGAATCTATAACCGCAATGAAAATGGATATTCATCAACAAACCGCCAGCTATTATTTAGAATGGCTGGAAAAAGAAAGGAGAAGAATAACAAATGAACCTAATAATACCCGCAAAGATGAACGACAAACTGACCTATTTCCTGTCTGAATTTAAAAAGACGGAATGGAGTGGGCCTGCATGGTACACAGTGACTAAGTCAGATAAGAAGGGATTTCCCAAAACATGGAAACTTGTTCATTTTGTACCTATAGACCTGGGACATTCAGCAGCAACTGAATTTTCAGCAAAAGCATTAGTAAAAACTATTAAAAAGCTTTACAAAGAAATGCCTCAGCTGTCTAAATGTTATCTTGGTTTAATACATAGCCACCATTCAATGGGTGCTTATTATAGTGGAACTGATGAGGATACTATGATAGATAATGCACCAAACGAAGGATTCTATGGTAGCTTGGTAGTGGCATCATCCGGCAAAGAAGGATATGCTTTTGCTTTTAGTTATCTTGACCAATATGACAAACCAACTGTCATAGAACTGGAAGAAGATAAAATAGATGTAGAGGTATTGACAAAGGTACCGGAAGCATGGACAAAAGAAGCAAAGGAAATCCGTAGGAAATCCACGATAAAGAAGAAAGCTGATGCTAAAGCCAAAGAAACATCTCAAGGTACATTTGGCTGGAGATATTCCAACGGGCAGCAAAGTCCCACTAAAACAGAAATCATAGAATCAGCTGTTTTTGCTAACAAAAGACTAAATCAACCGGTTACAGAAGTAGCGGCTAAAGAAAATAGTCTTACTGTAGCTCAAGAAGCTGATATGGAAGACTTAGAAGCTGCATATCTAGCCAATGAAATAACCTTCGAACAGTACAAATACGAATGTAAAAATCAATTTGGGATAGACCCAGTGATGTACTATGGTGGATTCTAATGGAGTTACGAAACAGATTCCTTAGAAATAAGGACTTAATAGACCAGAAGTCTTTGGATGAAGTAATGATAATCGGATTAGGTGGCGTGGGCTCTGCTCTCGTCACCAATCTGAGCATCATGGGATTTGACAGAATCATTGGATATGATGACGATGTGCTTGAGGACCATAATCTATCAAGTACAGTATATCCAGTAAATGAAGTTGGTAATTCAAAAGCAAGAGCTGCTGAATATCAAGCATTAGCTTACGGATGTCCTACACCTGTAATGTTTGAAAAACGATGGACTCCTAGTAGCAATCTTTCTAGCAAAATGATTGTTTGCCCTGATAATAATGAAGTAAGACTTCAAGCTTACCAGGCGTGGTGGGATAATACTGATGAAGGATTTTTCATTGACTTAAGGATGGATGCCCTGCAAATGGAAATAGTAGCAAAAACAAAGCCTGATGGAGTAGGACATAAGGGGCCTGATACAGAGTATCTTGATTATTGGAAATCCAGTGACCAGATAGAAGATGCACCATGTACAATGAAACATACGATATTTACTTCAAGCATTTTATCGGGATTTGGTATAGACCAAGTCTTTAATCTGCTTGGAAAAAGACCGTATTATCGGTACATTTGGATAGGGCTGACGCCTCTTATTATCAGTAAGGAAAGACTGATATCTGGCTATTAATTGAAGAACACAAACGAGTGGCTATTTTTGTTTTCCGCATCCTTTCACAAGAATAGTCACTTTGTTTGTATAATTATAAGGAGAAGATAATGCCAATTACGATTCATAATAAACCATATGTTATGGTACATGAAAGAGTACAAACCTTTAATAATGTATATCCACTAGGTGCCATACATACAAAACTACTTCATAGTGAAGATGGACATTACTTTGTAGAAGCCAAGGTTTATCCTGATACAATGGAAACACCTGACAGGTATTTCACCGGGCTTGCTCACGAAGAACAAGGAAGTACCCAGATAAATAATACTAGTGCATTAGAAAATGCAGAGACTAGTGCAATAGGACGTGCACTTGGTTTCCTTGGTCTGGGTACTGAAGATTCAATAGCATCAGCAGAAGAAGTATTAACTGCTGTTGCTCAACAACAAGAGATGAAAACACAGAGGAGATGACATGAGTAGATTCAGACCAGAAAAAAAAGCAAAAAAAGGTGGTTCATTTGACGGACCACCACCATGGTTAGGATATCAAGATGCCATGATATTGTCTTTTAAAGATAGAAGTAGTGATTTCAGTGCCAGTTGGGCAGAAGTCTTTATGGATATTGAATTTAAGACTAAGGGAAGTGAGTATCCAGTTACTATGTCAATAGTAGGTGAACATGAAAGAGATGATGATGGTTATATTACCGATTCCCCAGTACTAAAGAAAATCTACAGTATCGCCGATGCAGTAGGATTTGGTGGTGGCCCGGATAACACCGGTGAATGGGTAAATACAGTTGGTGATAAAATTTCTAATGTAGAGAAATTTATGAACGACAACTATACATCTGACCCTAATAGTTCTGAATATCCTTACCGGATATATGTTTATAAAAAATGGAACAATAAACAAAATCGTGCATTCACAACTGTTGTTCCAAGAGTAGCAAAAGTAACAGATACTAAATCTGTTGGTCAGCTAGAATCGTATGTTGACTGGGCAAAAGAGAATAAAAACCTTGTTGAATATACAGAGCCAAAGGAAAAGGACCCGTGGGATGAAAAACCACGTAAGGACAATCCTATTACTGTAGAATCAAAAGGTGCAACTGATGGCCCTACACAGCCTGCACCTAATTCTCCTACATATAATCCCGGCTAAATGTGGTATGAAATAGCGGTAGGCAGTCCTCGTAACAGAGGATTGCTTACCGACCTTACTGCTCTCAATCTAAAAGCAGAGAGAAAAGGCAGTAAGGTTCCTGTATATAGGTCTACTTATTATTATAACGACGAAGGCAGAGAATTCGCACTTAAACATAACAGCATAAAAGGATATCTTGGATGGAGAGGTATAGACATATTACCTCTTGATGTAGATTATATTACAGGTCATAATGAAACATTGCAAAAGGCATTGCATATTTATGATTGTTTATTAACTGCAACCATACCTAAAAAATATATAAATATATATTATAGTGGAACAGGATATCATTTTGAAATGGCTGCTAGTTTATTTGAATTCCCTGAAGGACCAGACTTACCTTGGATTGTAAAAAATACATTAAAACGAATATCACCTGATATTGATTTAAGTATTTATTCAAGAAGTGCATTATATAGAATGCATAATACAAAAAACTTTAAGTCTGGTTTGTTCAAAATACAATTATCAAGACAAGATTTTCAAGGATTTACATCCAAGGAAATAAGAGAACTTGCTAGAACAAGAAATGCATGGAGCAATAACCACTTACCTACGAAAGGAGAAATGAAAGGTATAGTTGTAAAAGAAGTTCCTTCAGTAAGAAGTCTTGAAAGAGTACGAGAACCTGATAAAGTAGTACCTTGTGTACAAGAGATGTATACACTAGGGCCACAAGAAGGTAGTCGTCATGACATTATGATGAGAATTGCTTCCCATTTTAGAAGAAATGGTATTCCATCTGATGCTACTAAGGCAGCGATACTTTCATGGAATAACAACTCTATGGCTGAAGCAACTGTTTTAGGTAATATAGAAGATGTATATAATGCTGGATATCAATACGGCTGTCATGATGAAATTATGGCAGCACATTGCAAAGAGCATTGTATATATTTTAAAAGAAAGGACTATCTTATGAATGTATATAACTCTGATGAACTCCAAGATTTATTAATGGAAAGACTGAATACAAACTTTGAAGGAAGAGCTATTGACCTTTCTCATATGTTTGGACTAGGTCAAGTAGATTCATTAGTATATCCTGGTGAACTAATGACCATATATGGTCAGACTGGTGCCAATAAAACAGCTTTGGCACAGAACATTGCTTTGGCGTATAATTCCGCAACTGACTCTATTGATGAAGATAAGCAGATTAAGACTCTGTATTTATCATTAGAATTAAGTGCATGGATGATGCAAAGAAGAAATCTTCAAATTGTTAGTAATTGTAACAAAGAAGAAGTCTTAACTAATCCTAATGAATTATACAAGAAGTATCGAAAACTACTAGACCATATAACTATACAAGTTATTAGTCCTAGTATAGAAGGGATACAGGCTAAAATACGGGAAATTCAACCGGCCTGTGTCATTGTAGATTACGTTGACCTTATAGAACCACCACCAGGCGTAAGGGGTGAGTATGAAACAATAAAATTCATATCACATTCCTTAAGCAAAATAGCTGTCACAAATGATATTATTGTCATTCAAATCAGCCAAATATCTAGAGAATATTCAAGAGGAGATATCATTGACCTATTCGCAGGGAAAGGCAGTGGAGCAATAGAAAATGCCTCAAGAAAAGTTCTGGGTATAGGTGGTAAGGCAAATAATCAATATAAAAAGGTTGAAGCATTAAAAAACAGTGATGGTGACCTCTGGGAAGTAGAACTTGAATTCCAAGAGTCATTTAGAATGAGGAGAAAAGACCATGGTAACTAAGGTAGACATTGCTCACAAGAAATTGGAAAGCAGAAATTCAATAACATCCCTTATAGGAGACTATATGCAATTAGTTCATGAACATGAAGCTAATTCAGATGATGTTGCTTATACTGATACATTGGAAGCAGTTCAAGGACAGATAAAGAAAAAGATAGAAGACATAGATGTATTTTCTCTTGAAGTAAAGAGAAAGGAATTCTTTATAGATGCTGAGATAGAAGCTCTAGCAGAGGAAATACAACGTCTGAAATCAAGGAAAAGAGCTATTGGTAGATTTAAACAGTTCATGGAAAATATGATATTACCATGGGCAATAAAGAAATTTGGCAATGGCAAAGTATGGGAAACATCTTATGCTAGGTATACAATGTACGAAGCATATGGTGAATTAGATGTTCACGTACCATTGGAAAAAGTTCCTGATGATTACAAGAAAGTAGAAATAAAGGAAGGTGTCAACCGGTCTTTGGCAAGAAAAGATTCCATGGCGGCACAAAAAGATGGAAAAGATGGACTGAGTTGGTGCAGAGTAAAGAAAATAACGAAAGTGAGAAGGTCATGATTCAACTATTAAAATGGATTGTACAATTTAAATCTTACAGCCCTGTAAATCAGGGCAAAGTAGGATTCGAAATAATGTTCTTTCAAATTATGAGATTTGGAATAGAACTAGCAACAGATGAAAGTACAGTAGGAGACTATATACATTTTGATATAGGAATATGGAGACTCGCAATTTCAACAATGTTCTCGATTAAATGGAGATGATATGACAAAAACATCACAACTAACAAAAATAAGAACCCATCTCAAAAGAGGTGGTGTTTTAACGCCAGTCACAGCCCTTAATATGTTTGGAACATTCAGATTGTCTGCACATATCTATGTTCTTAGGCACGATGAAGGACTTGATATTGTTACGAAAAAAGTATCAAATAGAAATGGTAATGTATTTGCTGAATATTCCTTGAGAAATTAAAAGTAACAAAATAAATTAAGGACCAGACAGATACCTAAAAATGTCTGTCTGGTTACTTAATGGATTATAAAGAAGGAACATTCAGAGAAAAATTGGTGAAAGTTCACCATACCTATTGGCATAAAGCATGGTTAAGATTAAATAGAAAAATGTCAGCATTAAAATCATCCTTAAAAAGACGCTCAAAAGAAGCAGGAGTAGAATTCAACATTGAACTGAATGATATTAAAAAAATGTTTTACGATATCTACGGAAAAAAATGTAAATACTGCAACGAAGTTCTAAACATAAGGACTATAGCATGTGACCATATAATTCCAATTACTAAAGGCGGAGCATCTACACCTGATAATCTTCAGTTGATATGTAAAAGATGTAACACAAGGAAAGGGCCATTAGACGAATGTGATTATGAAACAGTTGTTAAATGGGTAAGACGTCAATCTGATGAAGTACGTACCTATCTAATGAAAAAACTAGCAAAAGGAGGCAAATACTAATGCCAAAAGAACAGATGAAAAAGGTAACTGTAACCGAGGAACAACATAAATATGTTTTATCAGCTCTGGAAGGTTTAAAAGATGCATTCTACTTAGAAAATGAATTAGGTAAAGTACATGAAATATTTGAACTAATTAAATTACTTACACCAAAAAATGGTCTGATAGAAAAAAGTAGATTTGATGTTGACGTAAATGAAGAAATACAAAGAGCACAAGGTACCCTTGTAGCAGGATGTAAGGGTGAAAACTGCGATTAAACATCAGTGCACAGGAATAACGACAAAAAATCGTCGTTGCAAGAACATGACAATAGGTATTCTTTGTCATCTTCATGTATCAAGTCTTATAATATGTGACAAATACACCTATATTTACATAGATGATAATATGTATAAAAAAAGTAAATATCGAAAGTGGACAAATACTCCTCTTGACCCCGAAAACATATGTATACCAGACCTTCGTATAGTTAAATATAAATGGGAAAAAAGACTTTAAAAATTATGCAAAAATTAGAATTCACATTTCACTTTTATCTTTTGACAATGTCCTATATACAACGTAGAAATCTAGTTGAAAAAGAAAAATCTAATACCATTGGTCAGAAGAACCTGTTCTAACTGGAAAGCAGACGGAACCTGTGCCGGTGTAAAATTTAAATGTTACAGAATACCAGGAATGACGACAAAAATACGGTTTGAATTAGACAAAGAACTAATGGGTAAGCCATGTAAAATAAACAAAGACTGCTCATTCTTTGATGCCATCGTGGTACCTGGTCTTACGGATAAAGACAAGGCACTTGCGATGTAAGGCGGTAGACTAGCTCCCAAGGTCGAAAGACCTTGTGTCTACCGCTTTTTTTCCAAAAATTTTTTCCCTCTAGTGTAATAGGAATCAGCGATATTTACCTTCTATAGTAGGAACATTCTTCATTCTACTAGCTAAAAATTTTCTTAATTTTAAGATAGCAATCTGCTCTAATTCTTGTACTCCCTTTTTACCTGCCCTAAGTCTAGCATATATCATTTCATCCTTTGGATTCCATTCTACCCCCCATCTATCACGAAATATTTTCTTCTCTAAATCTTGTTCAAAGTGACCCATTATACTATGCTGACTTCTAGGATACGATTTATAGTTCTTATTCCTATGCCTATCCATAAATTCTTCAATACTCATCTTGTCTTCATGACGCCTTGCAATGTCTCCTGCCTCGAAGTCCTGTTTTCTAGCAATCCTTTCATTACGACGATTATATACATAAGTATTTTTTGTCCCAGGCTTTTTCCTTAAAAAGTTTGCACTGTTAATTTTTAACCCTGTAGTTCCATCAGGATTAACTTTTACTGGTAATTTTCTGGAAGATAAATTCATTGCCCTTCTGAATAAGAAATCTCTTACAGCTAACCTCTCATACATCTCATCTAAATTTCTTGGAAAGTTTGTTTTTTTAGCAGCAACCTCTGAAAAAAGCATCGGATTTTTAACTGCCTCTTTATATTTAACACCATAAGGAGATAATGTCCTATCAAGAAATTCTTCGGTAATCCTTGGTCCATATTTAGGATGAGACCACATAGGCATGTCTTTTTTTAATGCCCAAGCAGCTACTCTAGGATATTTATTAACAGCAGCTGCGGTAGCCGGCACAGAATACTTATACGTAACAGGTATTAATAAGTTAGTAATAGCTTTATCACCAGCTCTTCCTCCCGTCCTAATTAATGCTCCTAATAACCCAGTCATTATCTCATCCTATTATTTCATCGGCTAGGCCCGGTATATTTTTGAATTTCTTGTCATAACCATAACGTCCTTCATAGTATTTTTTCATCAAACCAGATACTATACCACCAGGTTTACTCTTTCTCCATTTTTGCATCAGCTCTTCAGCTTTACGCGTAGCATCCTTAGCTTGTGTATAAAAATCAACACCTGCCCTTTTAGAATAATCCATTGGGTCTAACTTTATTACCTCGGGAAGCCCACGATGATTTAACGCTACAAATTTATTTGACTGACCATAAAAATTAAACTGAGTAGGGTCTATACCTGTAATAGCACCTAATTCATCACGTAAGTTATGGAACTTATCAGACCACGTATAACCATGTCTACGTCCTTCCATCCCTCTGAAATATCTTCTTAATTTTTCTCCAGAAGAAGCATTCTTCTTATGTAATATTCTATGTGGTTCATACTCTTTCTTTACTATAGCTCTTACCTTATCTATTGCTTCCCTAGCTATCGCAACCTTTGAATTATTTTTAGCAGCCTTATCTATATAATACTTCTTTAAAGCGTTCTGGAATGTACCAGTACCCATATATGAAACTTCCGAAAAATAAGGTGCCAATCTTTTTTTCCATTTTTTACTTGTAATTTCTATGGCATCGTCATATCCCCCTACTGGGTCAACCCATGAATGTAATTTACCCACACCTACATCATCTGTTCTTGACCCTCCAGACACCACCCACTGCTCCCCCATCTTTCCGCTAGGCGAACCTTTGGGTGAACTTCTGAGTTCATATTTATCAACTTTATCCCAATTTACTACTCTCGGAGATTCAGGGGTACCAACTTTCCACCCTGCAGGCGGCGTATGATAGTGAGGTATGGAAGGTTTGAAATTTTTTGGACTAAGCAATTCTTTTTTCTTAGCTAAAGCAGTTTTAGCGGCTTTCTCTTCTGTTTTCTTTATAAGAGCAACACTGCCTTGAAAACCCCTTCCTTGTACTACATCTACAAGAACTTTTTGCTTAGCCCGTAGCTTCGCACCTTCATGTAATAACTTATTATGTATATTTAATTCGTCAGCTATACCAGCTGACCTCGTAAAGAACTGGCGCCTAGTCATAGGACCAGAAGCAACAGCACCTGCTACCCTGGTAAGCTTAGAAGGCAATGCTCCCGTATTTACTAAAACACTTAAGGCTCTCCCTAATAATCCAACAGCCATTAAATAAATCCTCTAGGAGCTGTCTTAGGTTTCTCCCTCTCCTCCACTATCGTTCTATGCAGCTGCATATAAGGTAGTCCTGTCAGCTTCTCTACGCTACGCATAGGATTCTCAAGGATACCACCAGGCCCTGCTATGTCCCTTGCCATCCTACCAAATGGAAACATAGTCCATATATAATAATTAGATAGCCTGGTATAATCATCAGTAACCATAGCCTTAAAGGTAGCAGGCAACAACCTAGCAAGAGGAGGGGTAATCATCTGCAATGGCTGCAAAGGTGCGGGATAAGCACCAAAGAACGCTCTCTCACGCTCGTTATCATCGCCAAACATCATCTCAGCAGTGTCCTGAAACCAGTTCCACGGTGCAGGTAAAGCATTCTCAAATATGGAATACATAAATACATTAGCAAGACCAAGCATGAATAAGTCTGCTGTCGCCATCCTTTTGTACTTCTCAAATTCTTGTGTGCCTTCACGCCAACCATATATATGAGCCTGGTTAATAATATCCTTCCTAAATCTAACAGAGTTCCAAGACCACAACTGAAACCTCGTATATACCTTGCCAAATTGTGTCCTTGCAAAGGCAGGTCTATAAGGAGCACTGTATAAGAACTGTGTAGCCTTCACACCCTTCTTAGCCATCTCAATAAGAAGAGGATGATTATAATCACCTATCATACCGCCAAATCTTTCAACAGCCGCTAAGTAATGAGAAATAAAAGCATCCCTTCTCAATGTCCTCTCTGGTATCCGCATAAATGCAGCAGCTTTATTAAATATACTATCACTTATCTTATGCTTCCTTGCTATCTCCCTCAGCGTAACATCAGATAGGTTCGGGTCTTTAGCAATCTTAGCCACTCCTTCCTTCACAAAACTTCTCCATCTTGCAGATTTTGCGCCAGGTGTCAAGCCTGATAAACCTTCATAAAGAAGGAACTCCTCAACAATACCATGTCCCTTCACCCAATCATATAAATCTCCCTTAGATTTCCACTCCTTATTTATAGTCTGCATATGTTTTATATCACGAGCGTTCTTAAAGTGTTCAGCTCCTACATTTATCCAAGTATGAACACTACCACCATACATATTAGCAGTACTACTCTTGATGTGAGCTAATAAAGTAGCCAGTTCATATTTAGCTTCCAGTTGCCCTAGCCTTCTCAAAGAATTCCAGTCGTTCTCTATCAATTCTTTTGGTAGGTCAGGTCTCTTCTTATCAAATCCTAGAAGCCTCTTCATGTTATTTAATTTTTTTAATATCCTATTATCTGCCCACCAAGCATAAGGCGTTCCTTTAATTTTCATAGTTGGGTCATTTAGAAGTCTATCAGGTACAACACTAGGGCCACCCTGAGCTTCATTAGAATACATTTGGAACCAATTAGCCCACGAATTAGCCAGCTCCGGGCCTAGCCTACGTCCCCACACCTTTCTAAATCCCACTATAGCATCACGAGCTACAATATCAGCTCCTTGAGAATAGAAAGCATTTAAAATGTTCTTCATATACATATCGTATGCTTCAGGAGAAGTATTCCAACCCGGAACATGAACTGTCCTACTAAACTGGTTACCCACACGCCTATTAACATTAAATGCTTTTAGTTCTTCTACAGATTTAACCTTACCCTTAGCTATCTCATTCATAACATTATGAATTATATCCCAAGAGCCACCCATATCTTCCGACCTCTGTATCCAATCACCAGTTACCTGCTTGTGATGATAGACTAATTTCTTCAACGTCTTCTCCCTATCAACAGAGTCATACGATTTGTCAGCAGCAACAATCTTTATAGCCCTAGACAGTTCCTTTTCAGCAACCTTCCTATCAAACATAACATGAGGCCAGTACATATCCGGGTCTATCTGTCCGGTGGGTTCCATAGCATACTTCTCTATCATAATATTTCGTTGCAACTGACGCTGCTGTTCTTTCTGGTTAGAAGTCATTCTATCAAAACTTGATGCTTTCTTACCCATCCTATCTCTTATTAAATGGTCTAGTCCTCTATTAGGTACCTGCAACACCATGATTCTCTTACCTATCTCCCTGAGACCATCCATTCCTATATTAATATCTAATTTCTTACCATCAGTAGCTTCTTTTGCTCTGTCCCGCATGTAAGTATCTCTTAATCTTTTCAGCCCAAGATGAGTACCATCATCAAGACCGATATATCTATTTGCAGCTATTCCGTCTCCTTGGAGCCAGGTAATAACCTCTTTATTCTGTGCTTCTATAACTTTCTGTATCTTTCTTACAACTTCCTTTCCTGTAACTGTTTTAGCTTCTCCGGCTTCTCTAACCACGTACTTCTTATTCTGCAGTTCATTCCAATTAGTTGTTTTATATACTCTCCTCATTGCATCTTTATAATTACCCATATAATATTTGAATATATCTCTACCCTTATGCTGTGCAGTTATATGTTTATTTGCATACCTATTATCCATCTGAATAACAGCAACATCAAACAGTTTTACCCCATCTTCTAAAGCATACACATATGGGTCTAGCTTATCCGCAAGCTTTACCACCTCTTCCTGGTGTGTTCCTGTTGCATGTTCCTGTGCCTTGCCGTGCCATTGCATAAGTTCTTCTACTATATTGGTAGGCCTATATACCTCACCCGACATAGCATTACCTCTCTGGTCAAGAAACATACCTCTTCCTTTCACCAGCTTCATTTCACCACGCATTATATCAAGATTTACAGTCTCAGGGAAATTCATATAATGTCTCTTTGCAAGTTTTACAAATCCTGTCTTATCATCCAGCTTCGCAAACATACGTTGATACCACGTACCTGTCCTCATCTGTGTAAACCATCTATCAAGAATTCTAAAATCTTCTAATGTCATCGCATTTAAATTCTTACCTATAACTGTCCTCACAAGACCATTTAATCGCCTGCCTGTTATACCAGGGCGATAATAATTGATGTGGTCTTCCAAAGAAGAAAGAACCTTACGTGCATCTCTATTCAATTTGCCTTTATAAAGTCCTTCAAAGGGAGAATGTTCATTAATATACTTCTTTGTTTCCACATCAAAGTCAGATGATTCAATAATGCTCCCCTCTACAGGCTTACCATCCTCATCAAACATCCTTTGTTTCCTCTCTGCGTCCTTTGCTTCTTCTACTAAATCATCAGTAGCCTTCTTATTTAATCCTTTAATATTCATATCAAAGAAGTCACTATAAGCTTTAACAAATTTTCTAACACTAGTATCAGGCACCATGCTAGTCATAAATCCTAGCTTAGAAGTACTAGTACCTGATGATTCCAATGTCCACTTATGTATCTGGTCCCTCATCTTATCAGTCATCTTGCCCGGCTTTATCTTACGCATCTGCTTCTCTATTATATCAACCTTCCCCCTATTCAGACTACCAAGAAGAAACATATCAAAAAGGTTCCTCTCTGCAACATTTAAACCAGCCCGATAAGTACCTATAGCTATATCCATAACATTCTGAGAATGTTTATTAGCCTGTACATCTTGAGTCAGAGCCTTCTCTGTTTCTATCAACCAATCTTTAGCCCACTCTTCTTCTACCATATTATACATCTTTTCATAGTCAGGTCTTTGGTTGCTTGTAAAGTTCTTATGCTCTGACTTATAAGCCTCAGTCTGTCTATGTATTTCTAAGATTCTATCAGGGTTAGCAATAGGAATTGCAGCTTCCATAATAACCTTCATACTTGCCATGTCAGATATATCATTAATAAGATAATGCTCTGCTTTCCTCTGCATATCTAAAAGCCATCTTTTCCTTTGCGTATAATTTTCTTTCATCACATCAAATACTTCGGGTTTAAATCTCTTTCGATAGATGGAGAAATTATCAAAAATATTTTTATCATAATCTTTATGCTTAGGATTTAACTGAGCCTCAAAACCATCATCAGTAAATAACCTTTTATCCCAAACCACTTTAATATAATCATGTTGAGGAACAGCCATACTCTTTCTAAGAAGAACATTTTTTAACCAATCATATCTAGACAAATTCTTTTCATGTATACTATACATAGCATCCATCTTTGTCTTGTCAACTCTATGAAAAACACTATCGCTCCAATCTACGTTCTCTACATCTCTAGCAATCTTACCTAACAATGTATTCCTGCTACTCTCTGGTATACCAGGGAACCATAGCGGAATATTATCCTTATTAAACCTGAAATTATTTTCATTCCCAACAATCCCCAGCCTGTGCATTATCTCTGGTCTAGTCCACCGTTTCTTGTTTGTAAAATCTCTACCATACAGCGCTGTATTTACACCACTAAACATCCTTGTTAAACCACGACCTTTCATCCATTGCTTCACCTTTAGCCCCTTCCACTGCTCTCCCTGCATGCCATGAACTGTGAAATCAAACAGGCTATCTATCATTGCATCGCTAAATACTTTCCTTGGTCTTAGCCCTGATTCATCCATAGGGTCAGAGCTGAATGATACAGCAGCTCTGGCAAGCTCTCTAAAATTATCCATCTCTTTCTTACCAGTCTTAGCTTTCATGTGCACTCTAAATTTTCTAGGTTTTTTATTTATATAAAATTCTTCTTCCCACACATAAGTACCTTTCGGAGCACGAATAAACATCTGTTTGCCCCCAGGGGTCTCTACTCTCACTGTCCTTTTCTCTAAATCAGCTACAGCTGCATGAGCTGCTGCTATAGTTGTTCTTCCCACAACATTAGTTCCCAGTTTAGTACGACCTTCAGCTGAACCTTCAGAAGCAAACTGCCTCATCCACGGAGAAAACATAAGAACTGAAGAATCATTCATTCCCTTTAGAAGGTCATCCTGCTTCTTATTTCCTGTTCCTGTTAATTTAGAACGCCACTTAGCTTTAGCATCCTCCGCACTAGCTATATTATTTGCTTCTTTATTAAAAAATTCTCCTTTGTTCTTATCATACATATCCTTCCAAGACTTTTTAAATCCATGTGTCTCATCTCCAAAGAATATCCAAGACTTATCTCCGTCTAAATCTGCACCACCCAGAGCCTTGGCTGTCCTAGGATGTATTAATACTCCTAAACCATCTATACCGGTGAATCCAGAGAATTTTAGGACGTGAGCTCCAGATATATTATCCATAGGGACACGCATTAAGACAGCATTGAATATCTCTTCTACTGCAGGTCTATTAGTCTCAGATATCTGTCCCTTATGATACTTCTCCCATAAATCTCCGAGAGTAATAAACTCTCTCTCCCTACCAAACATATCAGTTCTTATCTTTAACTCTTTAAATGTATTATCTAAAAAGAATATATTATCATTATCATTCAATTCTTTAGTCGGGCCTCTTCTTTTAGTTCTATTCCATAAACCTATATCATACGGACGCATCCTAGCAGCAGCACTATTATCAATAAGAGGACGAGTAAATCTATGGACTACATAGTTACGCACTACAGATTCCCTATAATCATTCGAATACTTATGAAACGCACCAGCTAAACTATCCTTAGCGAATCTTATTATTCTTTCATGAATTGCATTGAACTCTACTGCATCTACCTTCTCATCTAATAAGTTCTCCCTTGTTAATTCTCCCTCTCCAACCATCTCGTGAATAATATCATCATTAACACGCATCATTTTCCGATAAGCATTACTAGCAAATACTGTATCCTCTTTTATCCCCTTCACTAGCCTCTCTATACTAATCTTATCTATATCTCTTACTAAATCTTCGACAATAGTTTGATTACCCTTCGGATTTGCCAAGAACACATCCATCTTTTTATTCACCTCAGGGTCACCCTCTCTTCCTCTACCTGATAAGGTTTCATACATATCTGATATAGATTCGCGGAATATAGGAAAAGAAGAAAATGGAGTTAATACAGACTGCATCTGTTTTGGTACTCTCTGTGGGTCTAAGAAATGTAGGTCTGTTATATCGGATGTAACAGTCTTCATATCTTGGATGGGCAACTTATACAATACCGACTCATCAACAGGATTTCCTTTCAAGTCCTGCATCTCTATCTTACCATCCTTATCTCTTGCTATTTTATAGAAGGCTCTACTACCCGATTGCTTAGCTGAAGAAGTATTAATAAGAAAATGCATTCCTTTCTTCTTCATGTAGATTGCAAGCTCTGGGGAGGCTGTATGTATCGCATACTTGCCCAATAGAGCCCCGTATTGGGGGCTAGGAGACACGATAAATGATTTATGGATACCACCTTCGACTGGGAGCCCTTGCTCCCTGTTTAGGCCCTTTACGACATCTGGACGCCCTATTACACCACCATCTTCGCTTTCTAGATATTCCCTCGCTTTTGATTCAATATTCAATTTGCTTTGGTCTACGCCTAATCCTTCCACATCATGTACTAACCCAAATTTAAAAGAACCACCCAGGGAAGTTTCATATTGAATATTTAATCCAAGTTTTTTAGCATAATTAATTTCTTCTTGCATTAACCTGCCAATACCATGAGTATCATCAACAATTACAGTTGACCCCTTTGGCATTGAATCC
>Ga0098034_1000165_pt1 | contig 32760 bp, 28 predicted proteins | sample 2_EtaG_FD_77062 | JGI IMG/M metagenome (GOLD analysis project Ga0098034, IMG submission 77062) | Marine viral communities from the Subarctic Pacific Ocean - 2_ETSP_OMZ_AT15125 metaG | ecosystem: Environmental > Aquatic > Marine > Oceanic | place: Pacific Ocean | collected 2015-01-07
CGGATGGCGGCTGCAATGATCAGGTCGTTGATGATTTCACGATCGATTTCCGCAACCATCTCGTCGGCCATTAGGTCGGTGAGGGTGGATTCGGCGTCGATGTTGTGAACTGACTTGAGGTCTTGGGCGGCTTCGAGGCTCCAGGAAGTCTTTAGTTTCCGAGTGATCGCGGCGACTGAGTCGCTGTCGATGCTCAGTGTGACTTCTGGCTGGAATGGGTTGGCTTCCAGGTCGTATTCGTAGTTGACTCTGGCGACGGCTCCGGCTGGGAAGACGCCTGCGGACAGTGTGATTTGGACGGCGCCACTCGTGTGGTTGAATTCGGTGGCACCGGTTGTTGCGGTGTCGACGGCTAGGTTGTCGGTGAAGTTTGTGCAGTCGCCGACGAGAACGACGTCGGGTGAGCCATCGGAGTCGAAGCTGACTCGGAGGCATGGTACTGATTCTTCACAGTTTGGATCGGCTTCGGCTTCGGTTTCGAATGCTTCGACGACGACTGTTCCGGCCAGGACTGGGCGGTGTGCTAGTGTCGCGGAAACTACTGTGTTGCCGGTGATTGTGGCGTCTTCGCCGCGTACTTCTTGTGAGGAGTAGTACGGGTCGAGTGCCCATCCGTTTTGGCGGGCGAACACCTGTGCGGTGTTCTGACGCATGATTTGTGTTCCGGCGACCGTTTGGCCCTTGGTGAGGGCGTAGCGGTATCGGATGTAGAAAATGAGTGATGCTGGTTGGCTCATTGGCTGGACGCCGACGAGGTTGTCTGCGATCAGCTTTGGGTATGACTTGCGGATTAGCGGTAGTGCGAATCGTGTGAAGTCGGCGATGTTGGCTGTGGTGGTTTGGTCTTCGAGGATGACCGATCGGTTCTCGGGGTTCCAGCAATTGTACTGGTTTTCGAGGATGGCGGCCATGAGTCCGAATTTTTGCTGTGATACTTCACGGCATTTTCGTAGGACTGGTGACCATTTACTCACGAGCTGGTTTTTCTTGGCTTCGTGAATAACGGATGCTTGGTGCAGATCGGTGGCGTCTTCTGTGAGTGGGCGGCGACCTTGGCCAGCACCTTCAACAAGTTGTCGACGACCGCCGCCACTGAAGCGTTGGCGTTTGGTTGCTCTGGTAGGTAACATTATGAATTACTCCTGGTTGGATTTTTAGTTTTGGGCAGGTCTTAGACTAGGTCTTCGTCCACTTGGCTGGCAATGTCTGAGATCCCGTAGCCGTTGCCTTGACCGTTGCCGGTTCCGGAAACGTGGGGATTCTTCTTTTGCTTTGGGGGACGCCGATCTTGACTTTCAACGAGAGTCGGCCGTGTTGAGACAGGTTGGCGAGCACCTTTTCGGGTGCCATCAATTCGCCGAGATTTCTTTTGCTTCCCTTCGGTAACCGGTTTGCCGCTACGCCGTTTTTTGAGTTGAGCGTTTTCGGTGGCAAGGACTCGGTTCTTTTTCAGGGCTTTTTCTGCGATGGCAGTTTGCCGATTTGCAGTCTCGACAGCCCTGTCTCTTTGTTCGACGGCAACTTTGACCTGCTTTTTGGATTTCTCCAACCCGGCTGTAACTGCTCCGTTGGGCTCTCCATTAAGCGTGATGCCTTCGAGCAATGCTCGAACGGCGGTCAGCTTGGATAAAGCTTCGGATTCGTTAAGGGCCGACGATTTGGCAAGTTGTGCCTCGATTGCAGCTCCCTTTGTCTCGCAGAAGATTTGGAGACGGCGGGCAAGTTCTCTTTTGTGGGTTTCGGTTTCTTCGATACAGACCCTTTTGGCCTGTTCGACCTTACCCGCATATTCCTGCTCGAATTGTTCGCGAAGAGTGGTCTTGTAGCTCTCCAGTGAGCCGACAATTCGACTCGCTAGTTCACCATTTACACCGGCTTTTCCGAGCAGTGCTTTAATTTTATCCATTTGACAACTCCTCACGAAACTGGTCGTGTTGTAGTTATTTTTGCGTGAACTAGCGGATTCTCAATCCCTACAGATCAAAGAACGTATTGATTTCCTTAACCAGCATCCGCTCGAAAACTTCTGGAGAGAATTTACTTTTCTGTTTGGTAAGTGGTCGAACCCGCCGAGAGAGGCCCTCTTGGATATTCAGAATGGCACCGTTGACTGATGGTTCAGCAACTGCGTCCCAGGTAACGAATGAATAGCCAGGCATTACGCGGTACACTTCGTGACCACCCTGTTCTGCAACTTCCATATCGCCAACACCGCGAGATGAAATCCCTACTCTAACTTTGTGTTCGAACAGGCCACGTAAACAAGCACCACAGGGTAAATTGTGCAAGACTTCAGCTTCACCGTATACCTTACGGCCATCCATCCATACCTTGGAAATAAGATGACTCACTCGGTCCAGGTGAATCTTGGCGTCGGCCGGATGGTCAAACTCACCCATCACCGCCCGGCCACCGACGTCTTCTTGGATTTGCTGAACAGCAGGAGAAAGCACGTCCTGGGTCGGGTAGAACCGCCCATTCGCATTCTCCTTATCACCCATTTGGAACAGACCAGTCACACGCATAATCGGAATTTCATTACCATTCCGATCTTCGGTCACTGTTGATTTGGTCTCAATCACCTCAAATGGGAATGTATCCTGGAGTAATCGGAATCCAACTGGAATCCGACCGGTCTCAGCAATAATTCCACGATTGAAGTACGAAGGGTCACTGATGGCATCTTCCATCAACGCTCTTCGGCCAGTTCTACTAGGCAACATAATTTACTCCACTATTCCTGACACCATTTCAAATCTGCACCCCGAGATGGTGCTTATGACCTGGTGGATAATCGCCAGCTGAATTACGTAAAGTCTCAATGATCTCTCTGGCAATTGCTTCTGGGTCCAGATTGTTGGTCTTTTCAGCCAAAGAGATAATCTCATCTATCTTATAAGTTACCTTTGGATTTTGACCATAAAGATTCCCAATATTGCTAGGCAAAAGTGGGATCACCAATCTACTCAGATCTTCATTGAAGATGTCTGGATCTTCAGTAATCAGCGTCGCAATTTGTCGTGTGTCGATCATTTATTATTTCTGGCTCATCGACTTCGCAGTAGGCGGCTTGGTGCCGGACCCATCATCAACCTTCAGGTCTGGACCAAGCGAGTCGAGCTTGTCATCGGATGCCTTAGTAGGCTTGTGATCCGGCATATCCCGCTTGTTGTCTTTGACATGCTTGGTGTACTTCGAGGACGATGGCTCGGTGATATCCTTGTCTTCAAATCGAGGCTCTTCTTCTTCAGGGGCCGTGGGTTGCTGAGCCATCTCACCACCAGGGGTATCTGTTACCTCATCCTGCGGCTCACCAGGGGGGAAAGTGTCCTGCTCCTCATAGTCCGGCATGGTTTCCGCACCCATTTCTTCGCCACCAGCCATCGGATCCATTTCTTCACCACCAGCCATCGGATCCATTTCTTCACCACCAGGATCGACAGCATCAACTGGTTCCATACCAGCCGTGTCGTATTCTTCTTCACCATCCATTCCGAGTTCACCAACCTCGGCGTCATCGCTAACTTCAACAGCTAGACCACCATCAGGAGTAGTAGTAATCTTGGCCATGGCTTCTTCCAAAGCCTGATCTTCTTCATTGGTGATCGGCCGCAATTGTTCCAATGAACCAGACAGCCACGATAGGAATGGTCTCGTGTCACCCTCTTCAATCATATTCGCAGAAGCGAAAGCGGCATCATAGAGTTTCGCTGGAATCGGCAATTCCACCGACCCATCCTCACTCATGATAATCGGGGTAAGACTCTCATCAGCCCCACCATGATCGAAGATGAAATTCACGCCGCCAAGAGACCCAAGCATGGCATCATCCTGGGCTTCACCCCATTCGATGGATTCATTCTTGAGTTCACGAGGCTCGTAAGCAGTCTTCTTGAAACCACGGCCACGAATTCGAGGACCCTTGAATTGGTCTTCACCCAGGTCATCGTCATCTCCGAGACCCAAGTCGTCCGTGTCGTCGTCAGTATCCAGATCATCAGCGGCTCCACCAACAACATCCGCAACAGCGTCGGCTCCAACCATCTCGTTGAACAATTCAATCGCCTGCTCCATAGCCTTAGGCAATCGACCCTTCGGAACTCGAAGACCAATAGCAGAAATGCTGGCCTCCGCCATCGATTCCAAATTCTCGACCAGAGCTCGACCTGTCAAACGATGCTCGGCAGCTAGTTGGTTCATAATACCAACGACTTGGCGAAGTTGTTTGTGGTCCGTAATAACCGGAGCACCATAGGACGAAATATTGACGTCCTTCGCTGTTTTGAATTCACTCTCTCGGATGGCGTACGGGTCATGGCTCTCATCGAGTTCGCCAGGACCTTCCGCATCATCATCGTCTTCGTCATCCTTCATCTCATAATGCTTCGGACGAGATTCGCTGACGGCCTTGCCACGCCGCTTACGGCTCTCAAGACCCATTCCACCAGCCGCAGGAGCACCGCCACCGCCGCCAAGGAGTGCAGCCAAGTCTTCTTCTTCACCACCACCCATACCTTCTTCTGGCATTGGCTCTTCTGGCACTGCTTCCGCACCAGCAAGTTCATCTTCTAAGCCGCCTAGCTCTTCTTCACCACCGGCAGCTGAGCTGGTCCCACCAACTTGAATAAGTGGGGAATTAATATTGATGATGGGAGCCCCACCACCATCGACACTGGAGGAGGCAAAGTCCTCAGCACCTAATTCATCGAGCCCGATATCGTCTTCACCACCAGGCATCTGGTCAAAACTGCCTAATGTCTCAGTAGCGGCCAATTCTTCCTGGATTGTCGCGATGAGATCTTCCGCCTCATAAATCGCAGCATCATCGAAGGATGGATCCTTCAGACGAGTAATCAAATTGTCCAATTTGGACGACAGATCGTGTGATTCCTTGATTCTGGGTGTTTTCTCTTTCAGGACTTCCAGCGTCGTGGCGAGAGCTTCGGCAGCAACTTCCTTGTTGGAAATCGCTTCGAAGATCAGTTCAAGGAATTTATTGTAGGCAGCCTCGAAATTGTTTGCGTCTTCAAGGATTTGCACATTCTCTGCCAAAACTGCGTGTTCGGACTTCCTGGAGATATTTCTCCATTCGTCGATAATCTTCCGGCGATTGACTCGCAGATTGGTGCGGTGAAAGAGGGTCGCGACATCGTCGCAAAGTGACTGGTTGAATATTGCTTTGGCCGCCAAAGAGTTCTCAACAAGTGTTTGGACTCCGGGCCGTGATAGTAGGGTAAATTCTTCCATGTCGTCTAGAAATGGCGACGCGAATTTGACGGCGTCTTCGATTCGGCTTTCGGACACTAGTTGGGCGAGGTGCTTGATTCGGGTTTGGAATCCCTCTGACCAGTATGCACCTTCTGCGGCAGATCGCATTTTCTTTGCGACTAGTTTGCGGGCGGCCCATTTGGTTACTGGTAGTTTGACTGGGTCGCCGTTACTGAATGAAGCTGATACAACTTGACCATTCTCGACCAATACTTGGTCCCGAAGACCTTCGACGATTGCGGCGATAAGGCGGCTGCGGACTTCTTCGGACAGTGAGTCATTACTGGAGATTTGGATTTGGCGGGTGACATTGTCACGACACCGTACGTATCCTGAGTAGGGGACAGATCGACCGGAGAATTTATGACTTCGCATTCGGTTGAATGCGGATTGCATGCCACTTTGATCGTTTTCTTCGATTGCGTCGATCAGTTTTCCACAGGTTTCGCCGAAGACTTTTTGTTTCTCGCCCTCTTGGATTTGGATGGGGCGGATATTTTGGATTTTGACTTTGCCATGATCCGTTTTATGCTCGGCTACGAAGTACTGATTTGTCTCAGTGTCTTCGAAGTAGAGGTCTTTGGCTTTGAGAGCAGTTAGTCGCCAGCTTTTGCCAGCTTTTCGACCCATCTCATGGATATGACCTTCAAATTCAGACACCTTGGCCTGAGCTGAATCATTCAGGGCTCCAAGGAATTTGCGGCTGTCCATAACTACTGCAGGATCTTGTGTAGCGGCCTTCGTCGTCATCTTTAACTCCCATTGCTCGGCTGCCGGATGACAGATAATTGCTGTCGTCCGATGCTCTTTCCGATGGCAATTTAGTGCGTCGTGTAAGAAGCTATACTAATTTTGCATGAGTGCCTACAGATTGCTTACTGGTGTGACAGGAAGATCACTTTCAGTGATTTCTTCTTGATCACCATCTCCATTTATGGTTTCGCCAGCAGTAATAACATTGAAGACTTCGGTGATGGCTTGGTCTCTCTCATCTTCATCAACAGACCACTCTACCAGCAAACCCGTATCTTTGTTGGGATTATGAATTTTACTTTTGCCATCGCCATTAGATTCAGCTGGATTAGCAGAATTAGAAGAGGATAAACCATCAAGTTCATTGTGCTCCAACAAGAACTCGAAACCACTAGCAAATTCACGATCGTCAGTAGAATCAGGGCGACCCATACGCTGTGCCCATCGTTTCACAATGGCCATGGCTTCAGTAGTCTTACCTTGTTTCCTCAACTCAAGAAGCAACCGTTTCTCCGCCGCATAGTCGTAACCCTCAAGCCCAGGAATGGGAGATGGTTCTTCTGGCACAATCTCATCTTCAGGGGCTTCCTCACCCTCACCCTCAAGACCTTCAAGCCCTTCATCAGCCATATCAGGCTCAACATCCAAACCACCAGGACCACCACCAGTCGGGCCACCAGCAGACTCTTCAACCTCAATCTCCTTCAATTCCTCAATCTCATCAGGAGAAAGATCGGTGAAGTGGGTGACAATCCATTCCTTCGGGAACCAACCAAGGTCTTTCAGATCAGCCATGACACCAACTCTAGTCTGCCATGTCTCAATCCGGTATAATTCCTCCATTGCAGAGGTCGCAGTAAGTGCGATCTCAAATCCCTTCAAATCCTCGACAGAATATCCTCGAAGGGCTAGATGAATTATGGCAATTTTAGTAAGACCAGTAGAAACTTCACGTTGTACCCATTGCACAGCCTTAGCAAATTCAGAGTGTGATTGGGATAATGATTTCTCACTAGCTTCGCCAGAGCCTTCACCAATACCGACTCTGGCAAATGGAATCTTAGTGGGGGCAATCATCTTCTTTTTGAAGTATTCGATGTCCGCAATCTGGTCCAGGTTCTCAGCTCCAGCCAGAGTGTCGACATCAGGTCCAGTACCATCCGGACGCCGTGGCAAGAAGAAGTCATCCTCTTGAATCAGCGGAGAGTATCGCTCATCGAAAGCACCGGTGGTTGGGTTATAAAATCTCTGCCTCTTGAAATTCCGAGCAATCATTTGCATATACTCGGGAACTTCTTTTGGTGGAATGAGGCCCACCGGGAAAGTGAACTTTCATTTCTCTGGAGCACGAGTAATACGGTAGATGAGTGCCGCATCTTCCATTAGTCGGAGTTGTTTGAATGCCTTACGGCCACCATCCAGAATAGCTCTACCATATGGATGGTAAATGTTCTCAAAACTCGTCAACCGCAAATGCATAACCTGCCATGGGTGCATAAATTGCGGTTCTGGGAACAAAGCATCTTGATAGAAGAATCCAACCAAATCACCAAACCGCGTCTCAATTCTGGTGAAATTGTAGACATTCATGAACCGGAGCGACGAAACTCCATCACGGTCCATAGTGGGGATTACTTCAAACGGCAAATCACCGTACTTACAGAGATATCGGACTGACGGGCGACAATAAGTATCCCACAGAAGGGTGTCGAAGAATAAATCTTCCAATTCCCGCTTCAAACGGCGATTCCGTGCTCTGATAATTAGTGTGTGCTTGCGTTCTGGATCGACCAGGCTTGCTTCATCGGCGTAGAGATCCAAGGCAAGACTAATCTCACCAGTTTGATCCATTTGCTCGTAGTCTTTGTACCGTTCGAGCCTATTGATCTGGAGATTGGTCTGATCTAGGATCGCCGCTTGAGCATTAAAATCGAGAAATTCACCGCCAGCAGTGAGGCGATCCAAAGACGATTGGTCTTGGAATACACGTTCTGCCTGGAATATCTGGTGCTGCCGGGTCATCGCCCGGATTCTGTCGAATATCAGCCAGTTACTTGGCATACGTCATTCCCGATTTTATTACTCTATGTTTTACCCGCAGCGGGGGATCACTTTTTGTCGTAGTAGTACTTAGATGGGACTACAGTGGGGCCTTGTTGACCAATGGGGATACCACCAAGCTGCATCGTGTATTCGTCAATTTGTCTCTGTGCAGAAATTTCTGGTACGTCGTCTGGAGCGAGTGCCATAGGCATCAATAGATGTTGTCCACCCGATGCTACGTACTGCTGTTGAGTATTCACCATCGACGCATCAGACAAGATAACCGGGCCAGATGCACTTTGGAAATTGGTACCAGCTCCATAAGGCATCAGATTACCAGCATCGATCATAGATCCATCTTGTGTTCCAATTAACGCTAAGCCACATGCCATGACCAAGTCGTCGAAGTTTCCAGCACCTTCTTCAGCCTCGGTCTTGCCAGTATCTTTACCTAATCTGTCTCTCTTCCGGACATAGGTCTGAAATTGTTTCAACAATCTCTTGCTATAAATTTTATAGCCATCGTCATCCTTGTCCCTGATAAAGTCGATCAAGAACTTATTCATTGTGGGTTTACTGGCAATACTGGTCGTGAAACCGTAGGCAGCAACCTTTAAAGCCCTAGCTGATGTCTTAGAACCGGGAGCAGGAGGTTTGTCATTGATGTCTTTCTTACGCCAAAGGCGTGGATACATCATATCATACCGCAAACTGTCGATAAGGATATCACCACCATTATTCCGCTCGACAACAGCCAAGGCACAATTATACCAACGACCAATGCGATCGATAAACTTCACCAATTCACGCGGTAGGCACCTCGCCATGAATTCGGCGACCTGTTCCATCGTGTCGATGTCAAAGATCTCAATCGCACTGTAGTCACGACTCTTGCCGGTAGCGATATCGACACCCATTACATAGGAGTGTGCTGCAATACTAGGCTCGATAATTGTGTCGCCACGTCTCTTCTCAGGAACCGCCAATTTTGGCTGTTTCCAAATCCATAATCCTTCATCCGGCTGTTGGAATGTGAAATCGATGTCTTCGACATCGCCAGATACTGGGTGCACATAAGTCTGATATCCGGTCACCACCTGTGGCGGGTCGTCGACAGTAGTGCTAATCTGATGAATAACTTCTGGCGAGAGAATTGTATTACCAGAACCAATGAAAGAAGCTAGAATTTCTTGTTGGAATTTCCAAGCTTCCCCTTGCTCTTGCAGGGCGTTATATTGTTCCTGCAACCATGGGGACCAGTAAGGGCCAAATTTATTGACCTCGTCCTTACTCCGTGATTCTCGGATTCCGTCTCGTGGGGCGATCCTTTTCCAGTCTCGAGATAGGGGATCGCGGTATTCAATAGACCAATCCATATCCCACCAGTTAACAACGATGGGATTAAAGCCGTTGATACCGGCTTCGGCGTCGGTCATGGTGCTCCAATACCAATTCCCTAGACCATTCGTTGTACTGATACAAATGACGTTACCACCGTGCTGCAAGGTTGGCCAGCCACCGGCCCACATAACATCCATACCTTGAATAAATGCCGCTTCGTCGATAATATTCAAAGAGGATGCGTGCGATCGTAGAACATCAGGGTGGCTTGTTAGAGATTGAATTCTCGACCCATTAGGGAAAATAATCTCATGCTCATTTTGTTTAGCAGGCTCCCATACTTCCTTCATCCATTGGGGCAAGTGCTCATAGAGGAAAACCACATGGTCCCGCAAGAAAGCCATCGCATCTTCGTTACGACGGGAAACGATAAGAATTGTTTTGTGCGGATGGAACATTGCGAACCAAGTCGCAAAGGCTCCTGAGATTTTGCTTATCCCTGACTGACGACACTTTCTGAAAATGTTTAGGCGATTTTTGCGGAATGACCTAATAGCGTCTCGTTGATAGCTAAATGGATAGAACTGCAGGACTCCTGCGGATGGGTGCTTCAGTTTCCCAAAGTTCCGCAGGAACCAAGTGCAGGATCGCTGGCTTCGGCGAATTACTTCGCGTTGCTTGGCGTTTACTTTTTTACTAGCCATTAATAATGTACTATATCACAAGCACCACAATTAAGTGAATCTCCGGTGGTCATTTGAACACCACAACCAGAGCATATTCTTTTTTGGATCAATACTCATTCCGCCACTTCTTCTATAGCTCGATCGATCGCGTGTCCGACAGGATTGTCGTTCTCTACAGTAACGTCGTTGATTATCTCCATAGTCCCCCAAGAATCATGTGGACCCTCAAAATGGTACATGTATGACGACGTGCTGATCCACACAAACAATTCATAAGACGAATTAGAAAGATCTAATTCTCCGTCATCATAAACATCAGGTTCAATCCCAGCTAATTCTAAAACTTTCAATTCTGGAATATTTAAGTGATGTGCGATAGACGTAAGCAATTGCTCAGTGTCCAGTGAATTCACCAATTGCGAATCTTCTGCGAATTGATCATCATCTTCCAACCCATCATAATCCGAATCCGGGACATCCGGGTCTTCAGTAATCAATTTAGCGATTCTTTTTGGATTAATACTCATCAATACTCATCATCCTCACTTAATTCTTGGCTCAAAACGTCATCGAGATTTTCACTGCCTCCGACGTTGATTTGTTGGTTGAAGGTTCCGCCTCCTTTGGTGGCTGCAAGCATCTTGGCGTTAGCCTCGATCATTTTGACAGCATTACCATTAATTCCGGCTTTTACTTCAACCGCTTTCACTAGACCATCAACCCACATTCGGGCTGGTGGAGCTTTTGCCGTTAATGCGTCTTCGATTGCTTTCTTATAGATGCCGATGACATCTTGGGCTTCTTGGCGATCTGACCGACAAGCAGCTAGGACTTCATCGGTAACATCGTCCAAGCGTTCCAGATATTTTGTAAGACTGCTATTTTGGACTTGTTGTTCTTCTTCGGTATCGACCTTAGTTTCTCCATCGAATCGACGAGCATCGCTAGCCACTAATTCATCGACGACCGGCCGGATCGTGGTCTCTGAAGCTTTAAGAGACGAAGCTGAGGTGTCTTCTTTTTTCTTAGTTGGGACCTCCGGGCTGGCTTCGCACTCCGGTTCAATTGGAGCTTCCTCAATTCCAGCCTCTGACTCCATCGTGTCAGTGACTAAACTATCAGGCTCGTCCAATTGATCTAGCAAATTTTGCAGTTCATCATCTGGCATTTCGTTTTCAGCTACTTCGTCAGTCATGACCGTTCCACATTCAAACAGATATCGTTTAGCCAGTCCCTATTTGCACCAGGTTTAGACATTAGCCTGCGTGCAACTATAGTTACTGCTGTCTTATCCTCAATCTCAGCCAATAATTCTTGATAATCGGCAAACGGTTTGCCGTAATTCTCAAGAACAAAATTGAGGGCTTCAGAGAATTTATTCTCGCGAGGAACACCTGTCTGAGTCCGAGTACTATGGCGATGGCCAGATTTTCCGCGACCATGCATTTGAGTACGGCCTTCTCGTTCACGTTTCGGTTGGATTCTCTTATTGAATTCTGGCGGCTCCAGATCGGAGTGACCAGTTTCATTATCCTGGTGGCTTTTCACTGTATTCCGCTGAGCCATCGGTCTTCGACGGACTCTGTCACGTAGGGATTCTGGCGTCGCTTCTTGGATTAGACGGTTGAAATCATCTACAGTGACGGTTCCTTCGTCAATCTTAGCGAAAATAGGGTCGGTTGATTCCATTTTAATCTGCCTATCTTGAATGTCTTTTTATCTTTCACTCTCAGCAAAAACTCTTCTAGCTTTATTGACCATAGTACACCATATGAGTCGACCCATCACCATGAACTGATTCTGGTTCGAAACCCCGTTTATCTTCCAACCACCGAGCAAGTTTTGGATTAATTACCCACACTCTTACGTATACTCTCTCAAGCTCAGCACGATGACCCTCAAATTCCTCCAGAGCCGCATCGATCAATTTAGGACCGATCAAAGAAGATGCCAGCCCGCCAGAACTCCTGGAATCAGGATCGACAGCGACATCAAAATCGAAAATCCACGCATCCTGATCATCATCGCGTTCCAGAGAACTCCAGACACCACCATGAACCTTGTTAGCTTCATCCTTCGCAACCAACAATAAATCCTTATTCCTATTAATGCGGATTCCGGATTGGTTGGCAATTGCTAGAGCCTGTTCCCATACCGTATAACCCTCATCACTATAGAATTCTTCTTCAGAGAATTCTACTGGGACAATCTCTACCCGTCCCTTGAACTCGCAGATATGGATTTCCCGTAGTCTCATACTCTTATCTTTGGCGGAGTTTCCTACGAGGAAACAAGATAGGTAGACATTTCCTAAGAGGAAATTCAGTCTTCGTCGAAGTCCACGTTGCTTTTACGGCGGGCGTCGGTCCTATAAGCGGACTCATCGCTGTGGCTTCGATTGATTGGAGAATCTGTGAATTCCAGGCTACGGAGTTTCACAAATTTCATGAAACCGGTTACAGTGGCTCTGGAGAGGCCAGAGTGTTGTACCAGCTTTCCGATGATACCGTCATGCGGCCTATCATCATTCGAAATAAGATATTCCATCGATTCAATTATCGACAGGTAATCCTCATTATATCGACACATCTCTTTAGCTTCAACCACAAACCGGAGCATAATATCGCTAACCGGTCGAGAACGAGTTGAGAGATGTGTCATGTAAGAACCAGAATTCTTACGGTCTCTACCTTCCTTCTTGATATAGGCCAGGATTACTGTACGAGCAATCTGTGACCACATATTGAAGACTTTGGACATTCCACGATAACATATTGATTCAGAACCACCATACCGCCCTTGGATTGGTTCCACTATAGGGTCAGCAGATAATAGTGTATTGCAATGAGGACACGATCGATGCATCTTGATCGTCTCCTCCATAGTCTTAATACCGTACTCCCGATTCTCAGGTTTGTACAGCAATGACTCTGAGGGGCGTTCGTAATTGAAACAATTCCTGCAATGTGGGCACCCACGGTACTTGTACAGGGTTCGTTCAATTTGGACCCACGCTGTTTGTAGAAGATCTCCGAATGCCGATTCTTCCTGACCAGGATAAATCGTATGAAGTCCCTGCTTACGGATGATCTGGCGGATCAGCTCCGTAGCATGTGACATAATTTGATCGCGAAGAGAAACCTGAGTACACCCGGTCCAGAGGTACTTGGTTAATTGCCACTCAACTATTTCATTCACGAAATAAAGCTTGCGACCAGTATCTGGAGAAATCTTCCCAGATTTCTTTAACTCTTCAAGCTTAGCGTCTTGTTCCATTGTATTCCTCTTCTAGCCAACCCTATATACTCAAAGGCTGTTTAACAATTGCTAGAATGATGACTACCAACAAAACATTGCAAAATCAAGATTCGAACACATATCGCCAGGTTGCAAAGCCAGAATGGCTAGAAAGCCCCAAGAGGTCTTATAAATTAAGAAGTTAGTGGAAGCTCGTGTTGAGAAGATTTCATTAAGAGCCGTTTTCTAATTTGGAATCTGTTTTTGATGAGTTGGGCACCATCAATACTCCCGCCCGGAAATACGACCACAGTACGATATCCGGCCTTCACCATGGCCTTTAGTCGAGCTTTCGAGTGATCGTAAAGGTACCTGTTGCATCTGAAATAGAAGTCAAAGACTCTGCTTCTTCCTCGTTTGTTGTGCCGAAGTGCACGACCGATCTTCTGAATAAAATCAGATTGTAGTTTCCCTCCGGTGGCAACAATCAGGTTTTCACAACCACCCTTAAGGTCAAGACCACGATTTATAATCTTGCCACCAATAAGCACATCATAGTCTCTCGCTTCGAACGACCGCAATAGCTCATCGCGACGACGCTTAGAGGTTTTACCATAGATGAAATGGGCCTTCAACCCGGAAGCATTAATTACTTCTTCCAAGTGCTGACCGAGAGCAATAGCGTCGACTAGAATCAGGGTACCATCTCCCTGATATTTATTACATAGAGCAGAAATCAACTTATGATATTGCTCGTTCTCAGTCATATACTCAGAACGAGCAATATCATACGCAGATCCTTCATTTATACTCCCATCGACTCCAAAAGCCATAGACCAATACTCACATGGAATAATCCTACCAATCTTCTCCAGATTAGCCCGTGTCTCCCTGGCAATCACAGAGCCAAGATGCTCCTGCATCACCATACCCTCCACCGGCTTATCATCATCAAATGGTGTGCCAGAGAATCCATATCGACGACGCCCAGTGAACCAATGTCGAAACATCTTCTTATACGGGTCTGACGTGGCTTTATCACATTCATCCACCAAGATCATCTCAGCAGTCTTAGCATATGCCTGCAAGAATTTAGCATTCTTCTTCCGCGTCTTAAAAGCACGGAATTGTTGCTCCCACTTTACATTCCGCTGTTCCCATTTATCATCAGGCTCATCAGAATGACGTTCAGGGACCGGCGGTGGCTTAGTGGGACTCTGCAATGACTGAATAGAGCCCACAACAATCTTCTCACCACTCGGTCTCTCACCAGCATAAAACAAACCGATCTCCTCATCGATCTCCCTCAATTCCAGGCGAGCCTTAAGCTGATCGATAACCACTGTCTGATCGGCAACAATAATAGTAGGACAATCTATTGCCTTACAAATACCACATATGACCTCACCCTTACCACCACCAGTCGGGATATCAACTATCCCGCATTCGATCTTACAAGCCGCTCGGATCGCACGCTGCTGATGTGGATCGAGAGTAATGTTCGGTAGGAAATCCAGCCCTATCGCATCCGGGTGTAGAGGGTGGTAATCCCATTTAGGGCGGTTGTCCTTAACCACCAATGGTAGGTCGTGTTTGATACACACCCCACGGAGCATGCTCAATAGAGGCCGGGCCATTCTCTGTTTAGCCCGATTATACTTACGATATATCCCGTCCCACATACCGCGTTGCGATGGATCAATATAGGTTCCAGGGGATTGCACACTGAAGTTGACCCATAGGATCTCCTCCTCAGCGGTAGTAAGGTTGTCGAACCAAATCCATTGATTGTCATTAAGGATTGCACGCATACTACACCTGTTGCTAATCTGGCAGCTTCGTTAAACAATTCAAATACGAAGCGAGGCCGGTAAATACCGGCCTCGCTTCAATACTGCCCAACGTTCTGCTTATTTGACGACAGTGCAGGTATCCCCATCACAATATTTGGCACCAACCGCTTCCATCATATAAGGCGAATAGTCGGCTGATTTGAGTTTAGCGTTGTACTCCTCCACTTCCGACAGCTCACACGGTTCATACGGAGCTTGGTCGAACCCATGCTCCTCAGCCGGTAGGAAGCTAATTCCCTTAATCTTATCTTCGTAAGCTTCCAATACTCTAGCAATATCCCCCGCCTCATCACTCTTAAACGTGATAGTACAGGACACCTGATTATCGGCCCACAAAGCCTGGTAATCAGCCACATTCTGCATCTGCTCCCAAACACTCACATCACTAACTGGTCGGACACATTCATCCGTAACAGCAAATTTCGCTACCACAGTCCGATCCTTATCATTCGACGCAGGTTCAATATGGAACCCAGCATCCTGTAAGATCGAAACAAGCACCGAATCCGCCGCAATCCTAACTCGTCGCCAATAAGTCTTAGCAATTGGATGGTGTATACCAGGCGTAGCACCAGCCACCAATGAGACCGTACCACTGGGCTTTACCGAAGTAACCTTGATCGACCTGTTGACGCACATCCACTCGGAGTAGATGTCGTCCCACCGACGAATCTCAGTGTAACCAGCATCGCAGAAATCGTGGAGAATTGCACGGCGTCCAAACTTGGCGAACGCTTGAATGATCCCGCTCTGCGATAGACCAATTCTCCGATTCCGGAGTGTGACTTGGTTGGTGCGACGGTTGTGTGTCGGCAACAGAGTCACTGTCTTGGCGTAGAGATATGCGTACTTGAGGGTCCGCATGTAGTCTTCAGCATTTTCATGATTAGCCGGGAACGTCTCGCACAAATTGCAGAGTTCGTATGATTCCAGTGATTGCTCGAGGCACGGATTTCCACCCATCACACGGCCATCAATACCAGGCTGTCGTCCGTCTGCCATGCGTCCAAAATCACGCATGTTGTCCAACCACATCAAGCCCGGCTCTCCATTATTAACGATCTGCTCACCAATCATGGAATAATCTTGACCGATCTTAGCGAAAATCGAATTGTTAGAGGCCCATCGATGATGGTTAAGTGAATTCCAGGTCTCCAGGGCCGGACACAATCGGTCCAACGGTATACCAGTGTCCTTGAAGTCTGCCACTTCACCTATTTGCTTCTTTTGGGCATACAGTTTGGTGGCAATTTCCCAGAACTTAGTCTTGTCATCCTCAGTGAGGGTCGCAGCTGGGTTTTTCATGCTGCAATAATCAAAATCTTCTGGGTTACCAAATGCAATTTCCGCAGTGCGGCGGACATTACCGGCTACCACACATCGACCAATATAATTCATAAGGTCAACAATGTCCACACTAGACAGAGCATGGCCAACACGTCGATCAAGATGGTTCCGGATCAGGTCATGCAATTCAATCAGGATTGCTGGTCCTGATGCCTGCCCGCCAAATCCATTGATTTCAGTTCCAGCGGGACGGATTTGGTCGTAATCAAACTCAATGAAGCCTTCGTCGGCCTGTGCGGTATATGAGTAGATGAGTTGTCTTACCGATTCGGCCCATCCTTCACGAGAATCTGGAATTTGATATTTGTGAAATACCTTTTTGGGCTGCTGGATTTGTATATGACCAGCACCTTTTGTGTCGAAGCCAACTCCAACACCTAACATTGCCATATCCATCAAGAAACAGAATGGCTCCGCCGGGTCAGTCTCAATCTTATCGTGGGTCGATACGAATCCACAACTATTTAATGCAGCCGAGCCTCGTTCCCACATAAATGGTGTGCCCATCATCCACATACCACGACCGGGAGGAAGGAACTTGAATTCCCACATCCGGTTGAACATCTCTTGAGCGGCTGGTTGTGCCCGTTCGTAATCCCATGGTAAATGGAGTGATCGCTGATGGCGACGGGAAATCTCGAAGCATCCCTCAATTACACGTTGGATGCAATCGAGAAAGGTTTCTTTGGCACCGTCTTTTTTGAGGCGAGAATAGGTCCGGAAGAAGACAAATTCACCAAGACCATTAAATCCGAAATTTGGTTTTTTCCCACGATATGCTTGCAGGAATTTGTCGTCTAATCGGAAGTGTTCCTCTTCATTATGATTCCTAAAGTGTGTTTCGGATATATTGTCTATCCTGGTTCTGCTTGCGGGGGTCGCAATCAATGACACAATTTTCTCCAATCATCGCCTAAAATGTTTCGTGCTTGTTTGAGGTTGTTTATGTCCTGAATAAAATCAGATCTCAATCGATATAGATCCGTCATTTTCGGTAACAACCCACGCTCTTCTAATTCTTGTTTCTTCAGCTTAGCTAGTGCTTTGCAACATGACTTGGATAATGAAATGTAGATGGCTGGAAGCCTGCTGGCTTGATGCCAAATCACAATATTGCAGAATGCGCCGGGACGTTCCCGATCTAACATTGCTTCAACCGGGTCCTTATCTCCAATCTGAGTGTCCAGCCATTTCTTAACAAAGACTAATGACTCTATAGACTGAATATAGGATGCAGATTCATGCTTCAGCAGATCTAGGACAACATCTAGCATATTGCCTTGGTGCAGAACTGCCAAACCCTTGCGGAGCACACCAATTTTCTTAGCATGCTTAACCGCCGTATCAATAAAACGAACCGACATTTCGTCGTCGAAATCCCACTCTTCAAATTTCTCAGCGAGTGAACGGCAATAACGCCATTGGTAAGTCTTGACCGGATCGGTGTGTTTGGGAAATGCAAGTTTGATACCGTGTCGTAGATATGAATCAGAGCACCAGTGCCACACTTTCCAGATCTTATCAGCTTCAACATGACATGTCTTCATGTTAGAGCCAATACGAGGAGACGCGATGACTGACAAAACTGAACTCCAGAACGACACCAATGAGGAGGTATCAGGGGCGGAAATAAATGACAACAACCATAAGGATGAAGTCGAAGAACAAGACATCTTTGAACACCGATTCCATGAACTGATGGATATATTCGGCGAACAGTGCGAGAAGCATGGAATAGAAGTGGCGATAGCTATGGCGGTGTACCCTGAGCCAGATGGTGTGTCCGCCGAAGAAGCTGAGCGATTCACTCAACCCATGGTATTCTTCCGTGGGTCCATCTTGGAATCGATGTCGCTCTCAGCAGAGGTTCTGAGAAACTTTAAGACCACCATCGCCCAATCCCTAGACACCGATCCTAGGTAAAGACACTGGCAGAGAATAGGGAATCAATCTGCTCACGCAAATCTGGGTCCTCCACCGCACTATAGCATTGGCCAAGAATATGATGAATCGGATTCGAGCCATCTATTTCCCACCGGTATACAACCACATGTAAGTTGTTAAACCGCATCGGGATGGCTGGTTGCTCTTCAGCTGCTTTGATCCTATCAATGACCTGTTGGTACATCTCTTCCAACGCCGGGGTCTCATCTCCGCAATAACCACGCAGAGAGCCTTCAATAGAAGCCAACATCTTGTCAAAGCTGGTGGTCGTGTAAACACGACTAGCATCACCATCATAGACGATCATCCATATTGTGATAATACGTTCTTTAAACATATCTGACCTCAATTTTATCAGTTCAAATATACCTTGTTAAGCAATTGTTGTTATCCCCGACTGCAAGGCTTGTTTGAAATGGTAAAATTGGCAAAAGAATATGGAAAATGGACAATTTTACAAGAGGCACATGGAAAATATGTTCTCTGCAAATGCAAATGTGGCACTGAAAAAAATGTAAACAAGTATAACCTGTTAAACGGTCAATCAACCAGTTGTGGAAAATGCCTAAAAAATGCCGTCAAAATCGATGATAGATATGGAAAGTGGATAATAACTGGAATCATTTCAAGCAAAAACGCATTATGCCGATGCGAATGCGGAACTGAAAAACCTGTTGTTAAATACCATTTGTTGGATGGTAGATCGACAAGTTGTGGAAAATGTCAAAGAGATCTATCGGGATTGAAATTCGGTAAGTTGATTGTTTTGAAACATGCTGGATACAAAATAATAAATGGCCACAAACACAGTAATCAATGGCTATGTAAATGTGATTGCGGCAACGAAGTAGTCAGAACAACCAGCACTTTACAAAATTCAAGCACTGATTGTAACGATCCAAAATGCAGATTTGGTTACGGTCTTGCTGCACAGCATAGATTATATCTAACGTATAAAAAATCGTCAAAAAAGAGGGGTATCAAATTCAGAATCTGCAAGGAACTGTTCATACATTTAACCAGTCAAAATTGTCATTACTGTGGATCATCACCACAAAAAGTGCAAAAAAGTACCCACAATAATGGCGATTATGTCTATAACGGAATAGACAGGATTGACAACACCAAAGGATATATTAAAACCAATGTTGTACCATGTTGCACATACTGCAATGCAGGAAAGCTCGACAGAACCACAGCAGAATTTAATAGGTGGATAGAGCAACTATTCACGGTTTACTACAAACCAACATGGGAGGAAAAATGCTGGGGACGTGCTTGGCATCGTTTTTACGATGAACATCTGGGAGAAAGCCTACTCGAGGTTAATAAAGGATGGCAATGCTCTATACATTGGCACGCAGATAGGTGGAATTCTTTTATTTCTACCAATGCTGTGTTAGAAATCGAGTGCTTCGGTAGTTGTAAGAATGAACCGTCTCTAGAAACGTCAACAATCTTGGAGCCAGGCAATAGTTTCGCGGTCATGCCAAAAATTTGGCATAGATTCCGAGTATTAGAATCAGGAAAAATAATCGAAACATATTGGACAAATGATGGTTCCCTCTGCAAGTTTGATGATATCATTAGATGGGATGAGGGTGGAGCATTTTAACATTCCTTATTGACTTTTCTCGTAAAAATAGGCCGTCTTTCTCTCCCCCTCCACTATCACCTCATTCAACCCAATACCATCGCTACCAGTAACAGCGATCTCACCAGTCCTGAGGATATTATTAGCGGGTTCAAAGAGATTAACATACGCAATGCCGTCGATCGATTCCACAATCTCAATTAAATTGGACAAGTAGAATTCTTGACCCATCTCCCAACGAGAAATGTCGAAGTAATCCGTGATAGCACTCTCCACTCGTTCCTTAATGACAGAAGCATCAGCATTGCGATTAATCACCACTGTCATATCAATATCTACCGACCGAATCTCTCCATCCAAGACGACAACATGATCAGTAAGAACGTTCAAATCACTGAAGAAAGTGACCAAACCAGCCTTAAGACCAGAATTAGGCACCACAGGCACACTATCCGGACCCTCCGCTAACGCATATACCTCGACCAAATTAGCATTAAGACTAGTCCTAATAGTAGCCAAAGATTTACTGATCGCACCAAAGACCGGATGAGAAAATGAACTCGCCATCTGAGCATAATCATCTGACGTCACAATACTACGCTGGACGGCAAAATCACGAGGAGCACGCTTCTTAGCTTGTTCAATCGTCTCACGATCAGTACCACCAGCTGATGGCGAAATATTACGGAATCTAACAGTAGTGGCGGCATTGGCTGGTGGAAGCGGCGTGACTGGACGAGTCGTATCAATCTGGGCCACGCCAATCCGGCCACGAATACCACCACCAGCCCTGAATCGGAATTGAATAGAGGCACCTGATTGTGGGGATTTCCCAGTCACATCATCACCGAACCGGAATATAGCATTATCCTCAACAAAATTGACTTCCACAACCTTATCATTAGGACCAAACTTCTCAATCGGTTCCGTAATAACATCCCATGCCTCTGTCTCATTGCCAACAGTAACATCTACGAAGATAGGATCTTCAAGCATGTTGGCTTCATCAATTGTAAATGTCTGATTTGGACCTCCAGCACTAGCAACCACAAATGGGGCAGCAAATTTCCCCTCAACCGCCCAAGCAATCACACCACGCTTCCCAGCAGGTACTACGATTTTACTAGTCCAATCACCAGGTGCCCTAAACACCTCATAAATCACAGCTTCACCATCCGGGCCACCAAAAGAAGAGAAGGACAATCCAGCATCGATCTCAATATCGGTGAAGACCGGTTGTTCAATGGTAATTTCAACATCCGCGATCGCTGGTGTCTGCCGTTTGATCCTTTGATTGATCAAAGCCAGATGGTTAACGACGGCTTCTTCCGTCTGAGATGTAGGAAGAAAAGCTTCATTGGCTAGGATATCGGACCGTAATGATAATTTGGCAGTGGTAGCTGAGATAATCTCCATAATCATCATGATACCATTGCTGGCTATAAAGTCATTAAAATCATCCGGGAAGTACGTCTGGATGTACTCAATGATCGAACGTCTAGCCGTTGTATAGTCCAGGCCGCTGAAATCAAGACGACGCAAATTACTGGGCGGTAAGATAACGCCGAATTCATCAGGAGTGTTCGGCAATTCAAATAATGTTTCTCGTGAGTCAGTAGCCATTATGCTCCCACCGGATTCTCTAGGAATAGTTCCACCGTTACTACTTTGGTCGGGTTCTTCTTCAGTTTAGCATGGACTGAAATATCGACACGATTAGATTCTGGTGATTGCTTGATTTCGATAAAACTAACAGTGACACGTCGGTCTTGTTCTTCAATAGCAGACACAATTTCGGATTCCAACAGAGAAATTTCCGAGCCAATCATCTGCTCAAACACAAAGCTCCGAAGATTGATACCAAAATCCGGACGCATAACCCTCTCGCCAGGAATAGTGAGCAATAACTGGAGGATGTCATTTTGGATGAGACGGACATCCTCCTGACGGGAGAGCACGTTTTGCACTCCACCAAGAAATGGCGGGTTGTATCCGAAGAAATCAGCGGTCATTTCAACACCGTTGCTACTGTTCTCAATTCTGTTACAACTGATTCTGCCTCAGCGGCCAGAGCGTTAGCAAGTTCAGATGCTGTATCCCTGGCAGTAAAAGCTGTCTGCTTCTTCTGGGTCAACTTGCCAATCAGATCAAGCACATCATCACTGGTTTGTGCCGAACTGTCAGCAATTACCTCCAGTGCCTCAATATTCCTAGTAGCCTCATTGATAAGCTTCTGTTGTGTGTTTACCTCCACCTCAGCATCAGCACGATCCTTCTTCAGAACATTCAAGCGGTCGGTAAGAGCATCATGAGTATCGATCGACGAATCCTTGATGAGTTGTTGTTCCTCATCAGTCAGACCCAATGCTTCATAATCGAATCGGTTTAAATCGTGCTGAGTTTCAGTTTTCTCACTAACCAACATTGGGGATAATGACTTCAGAGGTGAATCACCAAACACCAAAACTTGCCCGATCTCAAATTGCTTGGAATTGCTTCCCTCTTGGACCCTTGATCCTCGAGACACATTAAAAATCAAATCGCCAACACCACCCCTACGTTCTACCAGGGAAATAATTTTGGCCGAATGCTTTCTATCCACAATCCCTGGAGGAATCTTCGGATACACCAAGCTAGTGCGTGGTGGAGCCAAATTGCTAACCAAGAACGTCACACTCTGATTATCAGAAGGACTTGACGGTAAATCATAAAGTCCTGTGGGGAATTTGATTATCATTTAATCTTCTCAGCTTCCTGGAATGGTTTATTGTATGTTTTCGCTCTGTCCTTTGGTTCTCTAGGGGTTGGAGGCTTAGGACGTGGTACCCGCTCCACATGGGCACCACCAGAATTCCTACAACCAGCACCAGGACCAGGAAAAACACCACAAACGAACGCATTTATTTTAGGACCAAAGTACTCACCATTAGTAGTAATATTACCACCAAACAATGTGAACTTGGTACCACCAGCCTGCATTCGGATTGATCGACCAGCCTTGATAAAAATATGCTTGTCAGCCCGCAAGTTCATGCTACCATTGGTAATCACATTCACCTGCCGATTCGCATAAATTTCAATGGTGCCAGCTTCTTCGTTGTTAAAGATGACAATTTTCTTCTGGCGATCATCCATCCACTGGTACATCTGGCGACCCTTCTTAGCACGCCAAATACCCAATTGATTCTGCTTACTGAACCACATTCCACGACGTTGGCAATCCACCACCTCCGCCCATGGACCATCACCCTTACGGCCATCATGAGCCTCAAATCCTTGGTGGATCTCACCTCCGCCAACTCCGGATGGGTTTGCCGGTTTTTCAGGTTTTACGCCTTTGTTTGCTCTGGTCTTAAGGCGGATATACTCATTATCGTGGTCTAGTTTGAGATGGTGTGTCTTTTTCTCTGGGTCCTTAATCATTGTGGGTTTGGCAATGAATTCGTTCTCTTTGATATGTTGCCACTTGGGGACCCAATTCTTTCCTAGAGCCGCAGTTAGCATCATATATTGGTAGCGGTCATTGAGTTCAATTGCTTGTCCTAAGGGTGAACACCATGTGCTGTGATTGGCATCATCTCTCTCATTAAACTCCCATTGGAAACCTCGCGAGTTGCCTCTCGCTTCCCTCTTCTTGGCCGCCGGTGACCTCCGACCCTTCACCATGTATCCGACGCCTCGAGGCACCTCGAGCTTACGGGCTTGCTTGTCGTGGCTTCCCCGATCATCCCAGGCTGATTTGATACCGTATCTAGTGATCATCCTGATCCATCGGGCATCCCTATCACCCCAGTATTTGTCCTCTTTTTCACTCTTAGAGCCGGATTCCTCCAATAGATGCCGTTTTACGAAGGTATCTTCTTGGGGGTGGAATCCCTTATCATATGCCTGGAACAGCATGCCACCTTTGGTACGAATCTTGATCCACCGATAGTCATTAGTGGATTCTTTAGACAAGACCCGTGATGGCCCGAATTCACCTTCTCGTGACTTGGATCTGATGGGTCCTTCTTGTCCCCATCCAGTATCCCTCATCTCGATACGATTACCATATCGTGTTAGGAGTATCTGCTTACGCTGATCACCATCCTTTTGAGATGCCTTCGGCACACCGTCATTGAGCAACTTCTGAAGAAAAAGCCACCGTTTGGTCTCGAATTGCTCGTCTTCTTTGGAGTCTCCCCTGAATTCACCTAGTTCACTAGCACTATACTCTTTCTTCCAATGATATCCTTGGTCTCCCTGCAGGAAGATATTACCGTATTTAGTGACACGGCACATATACTTCTTATCTGGGTTGTTTACCTCTGGTGGACTGGACTTTTGTTTGAATGCCGATCCTTGTACCGCATCATGGTCGGGCGGCGGCGGCATATCCTCATGCTCTCTAGGAAAATACCCAACGGATGAATGGATATCCAGGTTGCCATATCGATCAACCCACCCATGAGCCATAGGGCGGCCGTCTTTGGGCAGATAATCCTCATCAAAATCTTTCGGCTGATCTGTTGGCTTACCGTCTTCGTTGACACTTAGTGGTGTCGGCGTGAATATCTGTGGATATGAGTAGAATTTACGTCTAGTGGGATTGGCGAACCCAGTCCAGATAGGACCATATGGATGATTGCGTTCGAAAGTAATCCAAATCCAGTCGCCGATAACCGGGTGCGAAAATCTTCCGGCTCTTTTACCACCAAGATCAAATGCTGGAACTGCCCAGGGGCAATCAGCGTCTGATATTGAATAATCATGTAAATCAGGACACTTAAACCTCACGCGAAATATGTTTAAAGGGTCATTAGTTTCAACCACCAATGCCCGATAGTGTCCAGGGAAACGGTCCCAGAGAGATCGAGTTCTCTCAGAAAAGAATTTCCCCCAAACCACACCAAGATTATCTGACATAAACAAACCCGGAGAAAAGAATTATGACAACTTACATACCCGCCAAAAGAATGTCTAGAATTATTTTCGCACACGCCATCAAACGATTTTAATTCATGATTGTATCTTATATTCTTTGGAAGAAATTATACAATCATGACGCAATTCGCGGTACGCAGCCTTCATAGTCCCTGGACAGTAATGTTTGAGCCATTTAATCTTGGCGTCCAAAGATAAATTTTCAAATGACTCCGTTGATTGGATTTTCTCTCTTGACGCGTCATCCACCAGTTTGGCATCCAAACCAGCCATCTTGCCACCTCGGATGCCCAAACTGATAAAGAGTATGTATCTTGTACGCTTTTGCCCTCGGTAAAGTATCCAGAGTAATTTCATGGTTGAAGCAGCTCCTAAAACACAAGCCCGTCCTCAGATCAAACTGATGTTCGAAATCGGTGATCTTGGTGACACAGATTTTGGTGGTTTGTTCTCACGCTTTGAATTCAAAGCGATGATAAATGGCGGGTATATTGTACGTTGCACATTATTCGACACCCACTTCAATCTACTTAGCAAACTCATCAAAAACGGATATCTGGAAAAATCACGAAGCCAAATTCTCCCAATCAGATTCCAAATGCGAGCAAGTGCCGATGGAGCTGAATTTCCAGAGACAGCCACTAGGATGCAACGAGCAATTGTGTTATCATTAGCTGCAACTGGTGGTTCCCCCGACATGGGCCGTCTCGAATTCATTGCGATTGACCCACCATCCTGGTATTTAAACGCCGGTGATTCATCCGGAGGCGTATACCAGGGCAAAGTAAGCCAAGTAATCAAACAAGTGGTTAATGAATATGCTCCAAAAATCAAACTTGATATTAGTGAGACTATCGATAACGAACAGAACAAATTCTGGATGATGAGGCAGGATCCCAAGACATTCATAGCCAGCCTGGTAGACTGGTCCGCATCCGTTACCCGCAATAAGACACACTGGCTAATTGCTATGGATGGTAACAAACTCACTATTAAAGAACAATCAGAGCTCATGTCCAAACCAAGAGCATTTTATCGGTACTGGAAGGGCACTGGTATGGATACCCTCAGATCATGGGAATTCCTCGCCGACAACGCCCTCTCCATTGTACAAACCAAATTGTTGACCCAAGGACTGTCAGCAATCTCTGGGCAATATCTAGACCGTATCACTGACGAAAAAGAACAAAAAATCTTCGTCAAGGACACGACCACACAAGCCAAGAAGGTTGCTAAAACCAGCGAAAAAGAATCATTTACCAAACCAGACGATGAAGCAGGAGCAGGACCACCCCATAATGGATGGTCCACGGTCCAAGGAATCCCTGAGGTATATTCAGCTGGTGATATAGGGTTACCATATGAACAGTATCTAGATGGACGCCCAAGAGGGATGTGGCTCAACCTTATTAACAGCGTGATGAGGATGAAAATAAAGGTTTTAGGCCACGGAGAATGGTCGGACTGCACCGGGCTAGGGTGTGACACCATTTACCTCAAATGGTTGACTGCTGGCGAGGGTGAGGATAAGAAATATTTCCTAAATGGAAACTGGATCGTGTACGGATTCCACCACATCGCCACTCGTGGAGAATGGTATACAGATCTTTATATCGCAAGATATGATTATGATTCTACGTCTAAGAAGGTTGGCGGGGATCCCAGTGCTAACTGATCAGCGGGAATACTAAACTATCGATCGGATACTCGATAGTAGTCCCGGCCCGTGGCCAATTCAGAGGATCTCGAACTTTATTGAACGAGATCAACACCCAATCTAATAAGGGTGTGCCATATAACGCGTTAGCAATCAGATCGGGTCTACCTTCTGTTTGGGAAGTGACACGAAATCTTCCGATCTTCTCTTCCAATGGCCGAACTCTGATGAACGATGGTGGTTTCCATATACCGAACGTTTCATTACCATCGACAATGGTTTCGCCGGTCTGAAAGAATCTCGAGAAATCGTCTAATTTGGCCATAATTAATACCATGAAGGATTAGAGCGTTCAGCCAAGCCTTCGATGTCTGCGACGATCGCCGCATCTTCACCCTCGCCGCGATTAGCAGCTTTCGTCCATAATCTGAAGTCGATGGTAACATCACTACGCAAATAAAAAGCACCTTTGGGATTCCCAGGCGGGTATACCATAGCATCACCATATTTTACATCAATTGATTTGATACGGCCAGTGGCAATACGACCCTTTGTCTCGCCTCCCTCGCCATCATCACTTTCTGAACGAGGTAATACACACCATAATTCAGCCTCTACAACTAAGTTCTTTCGAGACGTCCCTAAATCACGAACTAAAGCGAAGTACCCACGTAGTGTCCGTATTTGTTTTGTGATACGCCCAATAGTCCAAGCAGCATGATTTTCTTCCAAAGAGTCGACGATATATGACGTTTGGATTGTAATTTCACGAGGACCAGATGTATCGAACACAGCTATAGGCTCAACTCCACGTAATTCTCCCTCTTTCCAAGTACCTTTCCTAGAATCAGTAGTAATTTTAGGTGGAAATTGGAATTGAATACTACCATCGTCGCCACGGTGAACTGAATCCATCTTATCGCCACCACACCCAGGTAGACCACGACTAAGCTTAAATTGAATATGTTGAGTCAGTGCGAGATCACTAGATAAGTATTTCCACGACATATTATTTCATCCACTGGTTCATTTCTGAGGCCAATCCAGCATCCTTCTCTATCAATTGCGGCAGATACGATTGAAGCAGTTCAAGAATTGTTACCATTTCAGTACCGCCACCAGTTAGAGCCAATAACTTCTCATCCACACCCTTGAGTAATGCTACTTGAGCAGCAAGTAGGACCAACTGATCATCTTCCTTCTCTTTACCTTCAGATTCTGTAGTTACTTGCACCTGGGTAATAGCTTCAGATTTGACAATGTCGTCGATACCAGCGTTATCAGCTGCGGTGATAGCTGGGACAGCCTTAGCATCCACTGCTGTCTGAATTCTTTGTGATGCCGCCTCCAGACGGAACGCATACTCGTCTAGGACATTGGCGACTTGTTCCATCTCATTAGCAAGGTTCTGACCAACACCATCGAACTTGGAAATAGCATCCCCAAGGTTGGTCAGGACTTCGGCCAATTTATCAACTGGCTTCGCGAACTTTGCTGATGCTGTTGATAGGTGGGCAGCAATAGGTGGCAATTGCTTAGCAAGCTGATCTAATTTCGGAATCGCATTTAACCCAACCTCAGCAGCTTCCTCCATTGAATGGAATGGAGTTGTCTTCATAATCGCAAATGCGGTGGCTAATTTTAATACCGCATCGCCCATTTTCTCAATAGTTGGAATTGATTTTCTAAATCTTTCAAGAGCACTGACTAGCCACCATATACTAAAATAGATACTTTGTGATGCGGGAACCAGCCAGTTACCAGCAACATTCAACATGACCGCAGCTTTAATTAGCTTAAATGAAGCCACAATCATAGCCATAGATCCATCAGCCAACAATGGACCAGCTTTTATTAATGCCACACCAGAGTATAGCAATTTATCTGAAGAACTATAGAGATCATCGGCCCCACTCTTGATTCCAGCAGCCCCTTTGGCCATCATTACACCACCAGCACCGATCAGCATGCCAGCAATCAAAATATACTTGCCAGAAGAGGCCATAGCTAAAGAACCAAGCATAAGTGGGATAGCGGCGAGGAGTAAGAAAATGCCAGCCATAGCTAAATCAGCCGACATCTCAGAAAAATCAATGTCTTTCAGCTGCTGAGCACCTTTACCAAGAGACAATAGTCCTAAACCAAGAAGTAAAGCACCAACACCAACAAGAGTTGCACCAACAACAAAAGCCGCACCACCAATATTCAACCAAAAGCCACCAACCATCAATTGAGCAGCCATCGAAATGAAATCGACATCAGCCAAAGCCTTAGCACCAGGTCCCAACGATTGCAACCCTAAACCGAGAAGCAGAGCACCAATACCAACAAGAGTTGCACCAACAACAAAAGCCGCACCACCACTTGCTAGCAATCCACCACCAATCGCCAATTGAACAGCCATCCAAATGAAATCAACATCAGCCAGAGCCTTAGCACCAGGTCCCAACGATTGTAAACCAGCACCGAGCATTTTAGCCCCATAGCCAATCAACATCCCAGCAACACCAAATAATGTACCAGCAACTATAAGAATAGTCCCGGCCGTAATAAGACCAGGAGCTAACCAAACAACTAACAGTATTGCAGGAGCCAAAGCCGCGACCGCCAAAGTAATCTTCCACGAAGCCGATAATAAACCACTAGCAAATTCAGCTATAGCTTCCCCAGACAATCCCTTAACAGCTGAGGCAATCGTATATAATGCTCCACCAAGCAACCATGCAGCCAAAGCAACAACAGTCATCGTCGTAGCTAGAATTATCAAACCAGGAGCACTAATTATTGCAGCATACGCAACAGCAATCAAACCAGCAGCCACCATAGGTAATTTGACCCACAATGGAGGTGAATGAGGACCAATCGCATCAACTATCATCATAAACGCTTCAGCAGCCAACTTTAGACCGGCACCCATCAACCATGCCGCACCGCCAATCATGAGCATCGCAGCACCAATCGCCCAAAGGATTGGCACAGCAGCCGCAGCAACCGGAGCACTAGCAGCCAAAATATATGTCGCAGCAATAATGAGAGCAATCGCAACACCCACCATCACCAACCCAGCAGCAATACCTCCCCAAGAAACATCACTAAGAGTTACCATAGCCTGGGCAAAGAAGTATGCCCCAAGACCGACCATCATAAAAGCCGCACCCAGTGCTAGTAACGGCATCATAACTGGTGCGACCAGTTCTCCTAATTTCGCCAGCGCTATGCCAATAGACCGAAATACTGTTATAATTGCTCTACCAATCGCACCAGCTATAGGGAGTATCATCCCGGCTGTTGAGGTCATGACCGTTCCGGCAAATGCCCACGCAGTTCCAAACGACAGCAACGCCGAAGAGGAAAGAGCCACCGCAGCTGTAACAAATGCTATGGTGAGTCCCAAAGCCATAAGGAAACCCACAAATGACTCAAAGAGTTTTATGATTGGCCCAATAATCCACAGGTTTCTAAGCCAATCATAAAATTGAGTGATCCAACCAACTGCTGTGGCAATCCATCCTACAAATGTCGCCAGCCACTTAATCATCGGTACTAGAACGATACCGATTAATGATAAGAAATTATTGAAAACTAGACCTATATTGTCATACAAGTCTTTGAGGGCGTGGTTGAGTCTCTGGGTTGCTGACCAGCTATTTTCAAGATTCTTTTGAGCCTTCGCCATTATCTGGTCGAAAGAAGCTTCTTCTCCCATCTCATCTCTAAGCCTGGCCATTTCCATGCCGAGTTTAGCAGCTTCAGTGTCCACGAAGCCCATAGACTCCGCAATTATTTCCATTTCCCTCTTCTTCTCAGCTGGTGCCGCAGTGCTTGCTTCAATGCGGTCATATTGGTCTTGGAAAGCAGCTCCAGCTCCGACCATAGCCTCTTCCATATCTCTCACTGAATTGATGGCACCCATGCCAGCAGCGTCAGCCATTTTCATACTGCCAATCATATCATTGGCTAAGAAGTTTAATTGATTACGTGCTACATCGGCACTAATACCAATAGATTCAGCTAACCCAGCCATCTGGGCATTAAGAGTGGTGAAGTCGGCCTGACCCATCTTACCAAACATGATGGTCAGATCGGTTGTGGTCACTGTGGAGTCACCAAGGATTTTGTTCATCGCTTCGGCAGAGGTGCCGAATTTCCGCATAGCCTCTTGGGCTCTACCAAATGCGAGTTCACCAGAAGAAGCATCACCTCCTGCCGCACGGAGTTTTCTAGAATATTCAGCCAAAGTGGTAATACTAGTACCGGTAACCCGATTCATCATTACCACTTGCTTCGTATACTTTCCAATCTCTTCTCTTGGTGTACGGACATCTGCCAGGGCTTTATAAGCAGCTACAGAATTTTCTTCTAAAACTCCTTGTTGGGTAGCAATTTGGCGGGTCTGCTGGGCAATCCCTTCCATAGAGCCATAGGCACGATAATTATTCTCAACAAACTTCTCTTGGATCTCAGTCGCCTTGGCGATAACATTCATTATATCCTTGAATTTATTCGCCAAGAACGATACTGCCTCATAACTCCTCTCTACTGATTCACCAAATTCACCAAATGTCTTCCTCAGTTTCCGGGCCAGCTTCTCTTCAAAAGAAACCTTTTTGATCTCTTCATCATGTAATTTGTTTTTGGATTTAAGGGCATCGATAATATCCTCGTTGGTGCCAAGGTGATCTTTCCGAACATCATGTTCGTCACCAGATACCCTATGAATATCTTCCTCAAGGTCTAACATCTCCTGCAGAGTATCGACCATTTTTTCAGCAGTAACCAATTCCTCATTGGATAAGGTACCCATATCTGACATAACTGAAGCAACAGCCGAGAAGTTGGCCTCGATGCCTCTCGAAGTTAATTCAATTCCATTAACAGCAGATTCCACACTTCCGAGGGACGCGTCTAAACCCTTAGCGACATCTTCAATGCTTTTTAATGCTTCAGAGGCTGCTGCTGAAACCTGTTCTTCCACTTTAGACACAGAATCACTAAACTGGTCTAGGGTGTTGAAAGCATCCCCAGAATCCAGTGACATCTGCACTTTCAAAGCATAAATGTTGGGATCAACAGTTGACATTATTACCCAAAGATACGTATTGTAGTAACCAGGTACTATGTATCTTCGCTTAAAAACCAACTCCCTACGCCAGTGGAAGCATCTCCAAACGGTCCTGGAAGTATTTCATAGGATAGAAATCCCTATTTTACGCCATCGGAAAGTCTTGTAACACCAACATGAAAGGAGCCCAAGATGGCCAATGAACTCAACGACCTGATCAATAATTACGCCGAGCCTTTCGTACCCAAATGGACCATCACCGAATTAATCGATTGGTGGAAAACCTGCATCCGAGAAGAACAAGTCGACATCTACGAACGACTCGAGAAAGGCAAAAAATTCAGGAGTGAATATAGAATCTTCCACGAACTCCGCGAAGAGATAGAACCGTGGACAGAAGCTGAAATGGCTACATGGCTGCAAGAACAAACCGCCGCCAACCAAGCCAAGATCGTGCCAGTTTTAGCAGAAGCCAGGGATAGTGGGCTTCGCCCATTCCGTGTTCTGACCAAATTACGCCAACAAGTTGGTGATTCCGGAACCTCTATCAGTTTCGTCGATTACTGCAAAGCCGCATGGACTGGATACTCAAAAGGCTGTATCGCTGCTGACTTGCCCTCGGCAATCCGAAACTTGTCCAATATGAACAAGTGAAATTTTCTGGTCGCGGTGGGCAGTGGGTGTGTGATAGGCAACTGGAGTAAGCATCCTTTCGACTCCGATAGTTGTTGTGTAGCAGATCGAGGAGAACTGAACCGTCTCCTTGAGCCCGCCCGCCGCGTTTTACAAGGAGCAACATGGGGGGTTTCCGACAGTTAAGTCATGCCCATATTAGCCTCGGCAACGTATTAGCAAAGATAACGTAAATCCCTAATCCCATCTTCCCGGACTCACAATGGAACATTATCTATGCGAGGCCGTAATCCCGTCAGACATCGCGAGAACCACACACCTGGTTGAGGCAATCCTCAATCTCGCCCACGAATTCGACGAGAAATCGATATTTGGCATTCAAATGTCCCTCGTTGAGGCTCTAGTGAATGCCATTAAAC
>Ga0098034_1000175_pt1 | contig 31400 bp, 17 predicted proteins | sample 2_EtaG_FD_77062 | JGI IMG/M metagenome (GOLD analysis project Ga0098034, IMG submission 77062) | Marine viral communities from the Subarctic Pacific Ocean - 2_ETSP_OMZ_AT15125 metaG | ecosystem: Environmental > Aquatic > Marine > Oceanic | place: Pacific Ocean | collected 2015-01-07
AATATTGGGTTTTGACAGAATCACTCAGAGTAGTTTGAGTCTGAGTAGCCATAGTCTATATTTCTCCCAAAATTTATTTATTGTGGCAGTTGGTCGGACCCTATTTGTCCTCTCTCTGCCTTTTTATAGATGGCATCCCATTCCTCGTAAGGAATGTCGTTCCATCTAGCTTGTCCGGGTGTGGCCCCCTGGGGTACCGAAGTGGTAACTTGGGGAGGTTGAACCCGATTCTGTTGAGGCTGAACACTTTGTGGAGCCGGTTGCAGCTGTTGCTGTTGCTGCTCCTGCATATGCCGCATCCGAGCATTGGAGTATCTTAGTGCCGAGTGTTGCATATTCTCGATTGACGAGTTATCCAACTCCGACATAGGAATACCCATTTGCTGGTAATACCCACGCCACTGTTGCATAGCATCCGCATATTCTAGCTGATATGACATGTTCGATACATGTTGTTGCGCTTCCTCTGCTCTGTTACGATAGAGGTCACGTTCATAAGCAACACGTTCCGAATCGCTCATGTCAGACATTTGCATCTGCTGAACCTGCTGTGACATGTGTTCACGTTCACTTGCCCACTCTTCTTCCCGCGATCTTAATGCACGGTCCGAAGCAGAAAGTTGGCTTCGCATACGGTTCAGTTGTTGCTGGGCCTGCTTCAGCTGCGCTTGCGTTTGCGTTGCTATAGTAGCTGGATCAGGCTGTTGCGCTTGGGTTGGGCCGGTACTTTCGTGTACCGGGGCGGCCCCGGGTGATGCTCCCGCTTGCGCGGCAGGATCTGCCCCTTCTGACTGTGCTCCCTGTGGTATATACTTCACACCACTTGTGGCAGGACTCTCAGAAGTTTGCTGAGTGTGATCTTCAGGCATATTGCCCTCCTATAAAGTTGTTAAAGCCTACTGTTCATACAATGAACATTATACAAGAATTACTCTTGTATGGCAAGCATTACTGTTGCACTACTGTACCCGCAGCACTGGGCTCAACATAACCTTCTTGCCACGGATATACCACTGGATCCTGCGAAATATTCTCACTAGGTCCTCTAGCTAATGCCAATTTACGTAACCTATCTAAAAAGTTTTCCCAACTATTATACGGCTCTACTCTTGCCTTGAGTGATTCTAAATATTTCAAAGTCTCATCACTTACTGAACCCGACAATATCTCATCCAATGCTACACCAGAAATTTGAATAGTAGGCCACGGAGAAGGCCCTGTTGCTTTGGCACCTTTTCCTAGATCAGTCATAGATACATTCTTATAACTATCTCGCAAGAACCCTGGGCCTACCGCATAATGGTACATGTTACCACCTGCCGACCCTATAGTACCCATGCCAGACGAAGTTCCAGTGCTTTTTGATGGGTCGATACCACCATACTCTACCGACAATGGATCTTTGCCCTTATAATTTTCTGGGTCATAATATTTTTGCCATAATGGATAATCTATACCATACACTTTTTTCAAATCCCATCCTGATTCAAGGGTTTCATAATCTTCAGGGAACTGTTCGCGCCATTCAGCCCGGTCTTTCGGAGACATATCAAAGTATCTTTGTTCTTGTCCTCTCCAATCAGGCCCATACATTTTCTCGCGATGTTCCTTGAAGTCCTCGTTGAGTTCTTCCACCTGTGCCCATTCGCTAATCATCGAATCGGACGGCTCGTCTAATCCAAGAATCTCTGCAGTTGCATACACTGCATTGTAAACTTTCATAAAGAACTCTTCGTCCCAATTAACCCAAACACCTCTATCACCTAGCTGTCTTCTTTCAGATTTCATCATATCTAAAAGAGCATCTTTTATATCATCACCAAAGTTTTTACTAAGAGTTGACAAGAATTTTGATTTTTTAGGTCCAGCCCATCCATATATTCTATAGATCTCTGCACCATCGTTTTCTCGTTTAGTACTACGTTGTTCCTCCCTATCTTCTATAGTGACTCTATCCTCACCTTCTCCATAACGTGCGGCCAATACCACACCGTCAGACCACTTACCTTTATACTCTGGTACTTCATTCATCCATTGTAATAATTGTGCATCGCTTGGGCCACCTGGATACTTCTCTTTGTATGCTAATTCTTTTTCAGTTCGAGCATAACCCTTAGCATCACCTATGTAATCCCAATAACCTCCCCAATAATTGTCTCTCCACACCCTATTCATAGCATCATACAAGTCATCATTCATTGTATCCCAGCCATTCCATCGACTTCCATTTGCCATAGATAGTAATTCTTTTTTGGCTGCTAAATCTGTACCACCCATCAATTTATGGAACATGTTAACTTTTTCACCTGTCGGCTCATAATAATCATCTAACACATCTTGTTCCACATTTATACCAATAGCTGCCATATCTCCAACAAACCCAGAAAACTGTGTTTCTGCTATTTTAGGTAATAGAGCAGTCTCCCACTCTAATATTTTCTCTTGGTACTCTGGATATGTTTGCAGAATGGGGTCATAACTTGGCCTAGTATCACCTAATTTATTCATCCACTGATCTATAATATAAGTTTTGATTGTATCCTCGTGCTTATTGTAAGGTTTCCAATCTTCTTTAGTGGCATCTGGGAATCTTTCTTTTAGACTTTCTATGCCCTGACTATACTCCTCATAGTATGGTTGCAACACTTCCCAAGGAGTGCCAACTGGATGCGAAGCAACTTGTAAATCTCGAACTCTTTTGATTTGTCCCCTTGCCGCAACCATAGCCATCATCTCGGTTTGTAAAGCAAGCTGTTTTTGTATTGCTTCCCAGCGATCTTCTCCATGCAAGGCCTTCCCATCTTCATCCGTAACCCATCCGACAGTAGAATAGGTAGCCCCTATAATACCTTCAGCCGTATTATATCGCTGTTCCTGACGTATTTTTTCAAACCCCGCGTGCTGTTCTATCAAGCCTTTCAATATATTGTTTTCATCTCTAATTTTATATAACTCACCTTCATAATCATGTCCTGATTTCATGTATATACCAGTGAAGTAACCAATCAGACGAGCAAAGTATTCGTCTTTTTCTAATGTCTTACGAGCTGCTATCCAAAGTGAATCTTCTTTATGAAACTCTTCAGTTCCCTTCATATAATTATTTACATCAGCATCAGGACGAGTTTCTATCGCATGTTTTGCAGCTAACGCAATTTGCTCTCTGGTAGCTCTATCTGATTCAGGTACACCATCAATCTGCTCTAATGCAGTAAGTAACACCTGTCTTTCAATCAAGAAGTCTTTCCATGTAACCTCTGGGGTAATGAGGTCATGCTCAAAATTCATACGCAATGTGCCATCAAGCTTGGTTTTCATATCTCTTTGCATCCATTCTGGTATTAAATCTATTTGCCCAACCGGAGACCTTTTAGGATAATCCTCCTCATTTATCACTTTTGTCCATCGCAATGGCGCAACCCACCAAGGACCTAAATGAAATCCTAGGCGTGGGCCATAAGCAAAGAAATAAGCAGCGATTTTATTCATTACAGGTTCTTCTGGGTCAGGAGCTTTATAAGATACAGAACGCCAATCTGGTACAGCTTGAGAGACAGAAAATGGAGACAATGGGTTGTACCACCAATTGGTGCCGGCTAAATTGAGGTAGCCCTTGAACCTAGCCAATGGTTTACCATAGCTGTTTACGTGTCCTTCATCATAAGCAACTCGCTCAGACATGTCTTGGATTTTATTGAAAGTGGCAAGTAATTTAGGATTAGTTGCTAGTTGCTGACCCCAAAAACTTAGTGATCTCGTAGGAAACACCCAAAATGGAAATATTGACTTCATTATTTGATCCAAGTTAGTTTGACTACCGTAGTCAACCATTATATCGCCCACTTCTTTTACGGCACCTTTTATCTGCCTTAGCTCAGAATAAGTTTGACTGTTAGAACCATTTATTAGACGGCCTAATAAACCTGGGTTATTCTGCCAATTGTGTGTATATGGATTCGCGGTAGATGCAAAAAATCCCGGAGCAATAATATCAACATCTTCGGGACTCGGCATCCCACGAAATTCCGCCGCCGTTCGTTGGCCCTCAAGTGGAAGCAGAGTTTTCTGTGGTAATAATGAGCCCTTTTTCAATCTTTTCCAGTTTATCCATTCACGCGGATCGCTTTTCAACCAATCTACATATTGTTGATACCTTTCATTGAAAAATTTTAGTCCTTCGTCACCATATTCTGAACGTATCTCCCCCTGCATTTTATTCAGTCGGTATCCACCATTATTCACGTTGTTTGGGTCATATTTCATGTAGTCTTCAAGGAAGTTATCAACATTCTGTTCAGCAATAAAATCACGCCTGAAAGCTTCTTGCATCGATTCCCAGAACTCATCGGTTTTATTTGCAAGTTCCAAAAATTCACTCGGCACCTGACTGGCAAATCGTGGTTTAGCTGCAGAGCCAATATCATAATCTTTTGGTTTTGAAGTGCCGTGCATAGAAACTCTTTTGGCGATCTTTAAGCTTGGAATTACATCGGTTTGTAATTTTTCAAGTATCAGTACTAATTCTTCGGGGTCTATACCCATTGTTTTCTTCATGCTACCTTCTGGGTCTACAAGAGTAATAAACCACTTGTCAAGCATATTATTATAATTTTCATAAGCCTCTCGTAGAAGTTTCTTTCCCAATTCCGGACCGCCAGGTCCTATGCCTTCTTTTGAACTAAGGTTGAATATTGATCCCCAGCTACCAAACATACCTTCATCCCCAAAAGGATTCCGCCAAAAATTAGGATTACCGGCTATTGTCTTATTGCCTTCTATTGTGTGTGACCCTGCAGGCAGGGTAGTGCCTGCATCTAGTAACCTCTCAGGTAAATAGTCTGTTTTGGTGTATTGTATTGGAGCTTCACTAGAAATTCGTATATCAAAAGGTATCTGCGCCTCGCTTAATTTTAATTGAAGTTGAGCATGTGCATTAGTGATTCGATCATTGATACGCTGTAGTAAAGCTTCCTGAGTTGTAATCAAGCCTTCACTAAGTTCACTGATTTTACCATCAGCACCCTCCGTTAAGGAACTTACCAAGACTCTTTCATGCTGGGGCATAAGACGGTCTATCACATCCGCATAATGCCAAACTGTGGGTTCATCCATCAATTGTGGTACTTCTTGTGCTTTACCAAATATACCACCACGAATTTCGTTAAGTATTTGAATTTCGGTTTCATCCAAAAAGTGTATACCTATGCCTGTGCCATCTACTTTATTACGAACTGTTCCCAATAAGAAATCTGCAATTCCTCCACCTACAAAAACTCCTTTCCTGGTTCCAGGTATAGTAGACCAACCTGTACTGAAAGGTTTGCTTGTTTTGCCAGTACCTTTATTGCTAGCTAGTAACTCAATTGGATTGAATAATGCCTCATTAATATCATTCAATTGCCGTGTTATAAACTTGCGGTATACTTCAGCATTGTCTGTTAAATCAGACATATCTTTCATGTTCTGCGGAATCGTATAAGCAGCAATGTCGTCAGCCATCTCTGGCTCTAGTAACATTGCTGCTAGTCTACTTCTGAGTATTTTCCCTCGCTCAGAAAATACAAACACAGGTTCAGCTCCTGTATCAACGTGCTTGAATACTTCGGTTAAAGATGTCTCAGGTATAAATCCGTGATTCAAAAGCATATCGTCAATAGTTTTCCAAAACGCAATCCAAGTCTGTGGTGTAATAAATTTATCAACTTCTCCACTTTTGCCCATCTCGCTTAACATTTCTACAACTTCTTTTGACTCTCTAAGTCGTTGAAAGGCTACTATTTCTGCAGGCTCCCATGCGTTTCTTACCTGTTCTGTTGCCCATCGCTTGAATGACTCTTGAACAACCCCTGGATATTGAGATACTTCGTCTATAGATTCCCACGGACCTATTGACATAGGAGATATCCGACCTTTTTGATCCCATAAGTCTTGATTGCCTTCCTTATTGAAAACCTCGTCCAATAATGTCTTATCGAATTCTTCTACATTTTTTAACGCCATAGCTTCTGGGGTTTCAAGTAGTAGCTGATATTGTTCGCGATTGTAATTTCTCCATATCTCTTTGGGAGATTGTGTGCTCTTTTCTTTCATACTACGCACAAATTTGCCCATCTTATCGGCATCCTCTACAAATTCTATGTCAAGTACAAAACCGAACTTAAGGGCTTGATACCTTACTTTTTGTTGCGGGTCTTCAAATTTGACAAGAATGTTTCCAAGTGCTGATCCTCCACCCTCCAATTGAGTAACATCGGCGGTATCTCCAGATCGTCCAAGTTGTATGATATCGCTTGTTTGGTTGTCAACGATTCGTTCTGCTCGTATTCTGGCTCGTCCAGGGACGGCATTGTTTCTGATGGCATTTAAGAAGTGCTCCTCGGGCTGTAGCCCTGATATACTGTCTACTATTGTGTCTGTATAACTAAATCGCACGTAGTGCTTACCTTGGTCTAAGAAATTGGCGGCTGGTACATTTCTTTTTATATTTGCTATATATTCTGCAATAGCCTTACTAATATTTTGATCGTAATTTGGCTGTGTTGCCCTTGAGATCAAACGCATCAACTCTGTTAAAACTTCATTTTCTATCATCGCTTTACTGTGATAGCGATTGTTCGGAGAAATTAAAGTCTCAATTACGTCCTCTAAAGCCAGGTTGGGAAGGAACATTCTAGCTTTTGTTACCATATCTGCAGCGTGTAATATTTCATCAAGCATCCGAGCTTCAAGTGGTAAAGTCTTTAGATTGGTATACTGCATTAACACTTCATCAAGTAATGTGCGTATGTATACATCTGAATTTCTCGTATAATGATTAGCTAAATTATGTGCAATAACTAAGTTGTCTTTTCCTAATAAATCTATAAACGCCGCACGCGCTAATCTATCTGCTAACACTTCTGCTGATACATCTTTAGCAATATTGCTGGCCTGTACGTTTATAGCTCCCCACGAAGCTTCATCGCCAGCATTAAGATTAATTTTCGTGCTGACCTCATCTAGAAATGCTTTTTCTTTTTCCCAAATCTTATAGAGGGTATCTAAATTATCATCAAGTAGTTGTGGGTTATTAGCTATCCTTATCATCCGCATAATTTCGGACTGTTGCACTGGCTCATCAATCATTTTCACTAACACCCAATTATTCCCGGAGTTAATTCGATTCATGATAAATTCATTTTGCTCAGGGTTATCACCCAAGATTCCATGCTGCATTAATGTCTTTTGGTCTTTTACAGCTTTTTGGTATTGCAACCAATTATCGTGGTGGGTATCCAAGTTGTTCGCCAAGTTCAGTATATTTTCTGACCCGGGGTATCTGGAATACTTATTCATCAATAGCATATTGATACGAGCATTGCCATCAATAACATTACCGTACCGGTCTATCACCGGCATACCTGAACCAAAGATTCTATGGTCCTCCAAAAGGCGATTGATATTTATGCTTTGAGCATTCAACCTTATTGCCTCTGCTGCCACTTGTGGATTTTTTGGAACAACTATATTCCAATTTGTAGGCGCATTAGGATTGAGTACCATTTCAAACTGACCTAATTTATCAGTAGCTAATATGTGTTGAGGCGTTGCATCGTCTATATTTATTAACACAATTTTAGTAGTAACTGTTTTCTGGTCGACACCATCACTAGCTAGAGTGCTAATGTTGTAACTCTCTTTCCCGTAAATCGGTTCCATGCTCCACGTTGGAACATCAGTAGAATACTGGGCACTAATAGTGAAGTCATCCACGCTATGAAAATGAATATCATTTGTCATAACATATTTTTTCTTGTTCCATGTGACCTCGACACCCTCAAACCCGGATACGTGTCCCATCGTAAACTTGCGCACCTCACCTGGATACTGCTTTTTTGGCACCAACTTATAACCTCTCTCAGGCGCGATCAGTACCACATCGTCTCCATTGATTTTGAATGGATCTCTAAGTCGTAAAGATTTATTGTCTTTTATTCTTTTTAAAGTTGCTCCAGATTTTGTCTGAGCCGCAGCAAACTTGGTGCCTTTAGGTTTTGCTATGCGCTCAGGTGGGAAATTCTGTAAATTAACATCAATTACACTACGCTTCTCCAAATCTTGGAGATACGCATCCCACGACAACGGCCCACCCTCTAAAGGATGATACTCCCGTAACCCAAAAGTATGCCCAGGCTCTGTATAATAATCGTAACGAGCCCTTATCTCATTTGTTATTTTTCTATAATCAGGATGTTCTGCAATTTCTTCTTGAAAATTGAAAAACTTCCAACGTCGCCAATTATCGTAATCATTCCCGAATACATCACGCCAATCATCTGTTATTCGCCACTCTAGTTCGGGAGATACATGCAATCCTTGTATATGGGTAAGTGCATTTAGTTTGTCAGCTGCATCTTGAGCATCGGCCCTGTGGTTAAATACCCCCCCACCTGCTACTGCAGTTCCGTTTTTGTTGTAAATTTTATACCCTTTGAAATACATTGGATCTTCATTTCTGGCATAAAGCGACGGTACATCGTATAAGGCCGCAGGTTGCAATGTCTCTAAAACATCTAACTGGTCCGATAAGACCTTTTTAATTGTTGCGGCTTCATCTAAGCCTGATTGCACCAGTTCTTGGGATAGTTTGCGTGCGGCCTCTAAATCTTTTAGCATACCCCTTATGACATGTATGCCCTCTTGAGGATGATTTATGAAATCAACCCGCCGAGCCGCTTCTCTAAAGAATCGTTCGTATAATTCTGTTCCTTTCACAAGTTCTCCGGTTCCCTCGAATAGTTGTGCCCCTTCCAAGAACGACTGGTCTTCTACATTTTTATATGCCTGTTGTTTTAATAGTTTATCCCAACTGTTTTTCAGCTGCTTGATTTCAGATTCAGTAGCCTCTGCTTTTTTAGGTATCCAGTTTTCAAGTTTTTTAGCCTGGCCAACATCTGCTTCAGTCAACATTTTCGCATAAGTCGTGTCTACTTGTAGTTGTGGAGCTAACTCTGCCAGAGCCCTTCCACTTTTTGATATCGACATGCCTAATTCTTCCGGATCCCTATATGGCAGCAAATACCCTAGGGTTTGTGCTGTGTCTGCATGCCTAGCAAACTCTCGTGTTGCTTCTAAGTTCTTATTCTGCCCTATATAAAAACGTGTAATAGCATAATTACGGTAATCATGTGGTCTTAGTTCCCTCTTATCTAGGATAGGCTTTCCGCTCGCGTCTTTCGCATCTTTTGCAGCTTTTTCCATGTGGCTACGTAATTGAGTTGGTATTTTTTTAGGTGCGCTTTTAAACTTTGTCTCACCCGGCAACCAAGTAAACAGCAGCCTGTTATCCCAATCCGTCTTTTCAGCAGTTTTTAAAACACTCCTAACAAAGCCCTCGTACTTCGTTAGTGCCTGAATTGCATCCTCTTGTAATCGATATGCACCTCCCTCATTTTTTTCTACTCCCTTCCAAAGCTGGCCTTCTAGTTTAGGATTATGCAACCAAACCTCACCAAGTTCCAAATCTAGGTCTCCCCAGCTAAGATGTGACATAGCATCCCATCGTGAATTAGTGCCTGCTAACAACTCAGATAAAGCCCAAGTACGCATACGCTTTGCTTTTACGCCTGGTTCTAAGCCTGTTTCCAGAGCTTCGTTTTTAAGATATGTTAGGATTTGGTGAAAATCCCCAAATCTAGGCCTTATAGCATCAGGCCTAGTATCTTTTATTTTCACCTTTTTACCTAATGTAGACTCTGGATCACTCAAATGGGCTGCAATTGATTTTGATAACTTATTACGATTGTCATGCCAAGTTGCATCCAATGAATACACCTTGTCATCCACTAAAGTAAGACGATTTGTAATCTCTGTTTCAGCACGCTTCCATGCCTCAGCTATCGTTGCTTGTTTCTTAGCTTGCTGAGGATCTACAACATGTTTTATTCGTTTTCGCTGGGCTTCCCACTGTTTTGTTTTGAAATTAATGTTACTACGTACTTCTACTAGTAGGTCTCGTGTCTTTATTAGCTCACCTAAATTACCGGTATTTATTCTAACGTCATCTAAAGCCATCAGCATAGATACAATTTTTGGCAACTTCGCTCTACCTTTGGAATCGACTACACCTGCTAATTGTCTTCTTTTTTCTCTAGCAGTCAGTTTTTCATATTTGGTATTATAATCAGCCCAGTACTCAGCCGCAATCTCATTGTATTCTGTAAGGTCATTCCATATAGCATGTTTAGTTGATTTAACCCTTGTGAGACCTCCACCACCTGGTCCAAGTAATTCTCCTGGGCCTGCGGCAGATAATAATAATTTACCAACTCTATTTCTCTCATCAATTAAGGCGTCATACTCCAAAAGAAATTGAGTAGGAACATTCTTGCCGCCCCTCACAGCCTTTTTTAATATATCAAACCGTGCCTTCCTTACTTTGTTTATTACTTCTTTATCTTTCCATGCCAAACCGGTCATGTTATCTATATTTTTATGCCCCTGTCTACCAGACAACACAGTCATTATCCTGGCATGCTCTTTATCTGTAAACCATTGCCAACCATATTTTCGGGCTTTCTCTTCATCAGCCATACGCAACCAAACCATAAAATCTTCTAAACTTAATAGCCAGGGAATAGCATCGGGTGGAATTTGCTTCTTATATAAACGGTAAGTTGGTATTCTTCCGTCTTCCCGATAAATTGCATAACGCCAGCCGGCATCTAAACCCTCTGAATTTCTTACAGCATTATTTGCTACTTCATTGAGGCGGGCCCTAGCATGTTTAACACTAAATTGCACGTCTTCTAGAACCCCTTCAGCTACTGTGGCAAGCTCCCACCCTTCCATATGAAGTCTTTCAGGACTTATTAGTTCATCTGGAGCAAAGTCTAGACTGTCAAAAGCTGCCTCTTGAGCTACAGAACGATGTTTAGAATATTTTTTACTAAACCCTCGTGCCAATTCACGGTCTTGGAATAACTCGATAAGACGTTGTTCCGTTGCTAATGCCGATACCAATACATGATCTGGAAGTATTTGGCCTTCCTGAATTGCTTTACCAATATGATCTAAATAATTAGTGTAACGTCTAGCCTGAATTTCCCTGTTTGCTTTGCTTTCCCATGTCAATGCTAAACTTGTAAAAGGATCTGCCTTCGCATATTCGACACCAAACAAGTCCGCATATAAAGCACGTGCCTCTTCCATTACATCGTCATCGCTAAGACGATCAGGCATTTTTCCGTTTTCCAATAAACTTTTTATTTCAATTTGATCAAGATCTTTAAAGATGTTATCCAACCTTTGCATATTTACTATATGGTTAGCAAAATCCTTTTTACCGATACCTTTAGCTGCGCCCTTGGGGAATAAAATTCGATTCCATTCAATGCCATTCAATCTTGCTATTGTGCTTAATACTTTCCAATCTTCTTTGGCAAGGTTTTCGGCAGTATACTCAGTTGCACCAGTTAGATAATTACGTACTCTAACTTTCTTTTCTGCCTTCAAGCCCCAACCCGGGGTTGTTCCACCATCGTCTAAAATATGAGGTATTAAAGCACCAGAATCTGGGTGTGTTAAATACTCTGACGCAGTATTTCTTAGAATAAGTGATTTGTGGTACTCCATTACTGGGTCTGCCTTTCCTGTTTGACTTACTAGCTTTTGTGTGTCAGCTAGTAAGGTATGTTCCTTTTTCATAATATTTTGGAGAGCCAACATACCACTCTCGTGATTGGGTACTTTTTTCATGCCTTCTACAATTGCTTTTTCTTCTAATCTTATTGTTAACTGCTCCGCATAAGTTTCTAGGTGCCCCAAATCTCGAGCAATATAATCAGGAGTGCTACCTTGCCCTTTATAAATTATTTTCTTGTGATTTAGAGTACTTACTATCATCTGAAGTTCACTAATACTTTGTTCTTCCGGTGGAAATTTGTCCAGCATGCTCTCAGTTTGTCCGGCTCCTACCAAACTAGCATTAAGATCATCGGTAGCTGTTGCTTTTCCTATGGGATTTACTTTACCGTTTTCGACGACATCTTGCAAATCCAATGCCTTTTGGGGTGAAGTTACTTCTTCCACCGCTTCTTCCACCGCTTTTTTCAAAGGCGGCGGCGTTCCAACTTTTCGTTTTGGTTCATCAAATAAGTAACCCAGTGCATAATGGTCATACTTCACTGGTACCTTCGTAACAACGCCTTTGAAAGAATCTAGTTTCATTGTTGTTGCAGTGTGCCAACCACGCCAGAGATAGCCGTCAGACGTCATAAGGTATGGGTCAAATTTTCGACCATTCGTTAGTGCCAACAAAGGCTTAAACGATTGAGGTTTTTCAGGAATTACCTGCATGTGTAGGATATGGTTCGGCTTTGGTACTGAGTTCTCTGACTCCCAGCCCAGGTTATAAAAATCATCTATACCCATTGTACTATTTTCAGGATCTCTAATAGCACCACCACTAAGAAGATCGTCTAACTCTCCGGCTTCGTGTTCAACCGGAATATCAAATCCAGCTACCTTTACTGTGCGCTCAGGGGATTTTATAAAGACTGGGTCGAGACTCGTTGGCTCCACCCATTCTTTGAAATCAATCATACCGAGCCACCCTTTTGCAAACTCTGGTTTTTTGAAATGTACACCAATCCTGCCGGGCATTTTTTTCAGGTCGTTGTATAAATTTATATCGTCTTTCTTTAATTTCTCTAAAAACCTTGTCCACGCTGTTGGATCTTCATCAAGCTTCAGCACGGTATATAACGTATCCCATCCTTTCCCTTCTTCCCCAAATGCCGCAGTAAGCCAGCCCTTAGTAGATTTCAACTCGTCTAATTTTAGCAGTGCTTCATCTAAATGGTTTATTATCTCTTCTACATGTTTATGAAGTTCAATTTGATTTACGCGTCTTTTGCCTTCCTTTGTAAAAATACCGTCATTTAGTATTTTAATAGGAAACAAATGTTGGTCTATAATATCTTGGTAAGCAGCATTGATTCTCGCATTCATAACCATCGCCATACGTTGTTGTACTTTGTAAGCATCCACACCCTTCCCGGTTTTTTCGCCGGTAAGTGGAGCTGTATGTCGCCCTCTAAAGGGTGCAACTACTCCCTTATTTTTCCATATATCTTTGGGACCTGCTGCATCCATTACCATTGCATCTTGTAAAGCTGACCCTGGTAGATAATGGACGAACATGTCGCGGTTTAAGTCATTTATTTCTTGTGTAGCCTGCTTGATATTCGCTAAGAAATTATCGGCTCTTTTTATTATATCTTCACCATCGACTATTAGTACACCGCTAGATATTAGTTCTTTCGTCTGCTTTGAGTTAAGTAGGGTTCTAAGTTTTTTGACAGTGGTTTCTGTCTGCGCATTTATATCTTTAACCCGGTGGTCCAACATCTCAGATGATGCGGCATATGCAGGAGTGTAACTTTCTTTAGACTCGTGTAATGTCTCACTGCCCTTCCCTTTTCCGCTATACTTTGCATGGTCGGCTTCCGACACGTCACTCAGTACATATTCAACTGATGGCCTCGTTTCTTCAACCACTTTTCCTTCACCACCACCACCCGGTTTGGGGTGAGGGTCTGTAGGAAGACCTACGTTGCCAGAACCCTTAGCACTATCGTTCGCGTCCAATTGCTTAAGAACTTTTTGAAAACTTTCATCCAGAGTGTGCCGATGTCTCCTAAATATGTCTATCACATCTTGAGCCCCCAAACTACCTCTACGCGAATGTGGAGTATGAGCATTCAGTGTTTTCACTATATCGTCTTCAATAGCTTTCTGTATTCTAGCAAAGTCTTGAGCCACAACTTTGCTTACATTATATTCCCTCAATAATTCTGTGCCCAACTTGTAATTCTGTAGCACTTCAGGCAAAAAAGGTGCAGCATGTAGCTGACCAGTAGCATCATCTATAGCCAGGGACACAAATTTCATAAGGTCCTCGGGATTTTTAGTACGCCTACCTATTACATGCTTTAGTAATTCTTGCCCACTCTTCTTAATGCCAGGGGTTTCGTATATTATTCTCTCAAAAATAAATTCTGCCATACTATCATATGTTTTCCAATATTTTTGATCATAAAGCCTTATCCTCATCATTACCTCAAAAGCTTCATTGTAATCCCTCATCATCTCTACAAAAGTAGCGTAACTAGCATCTATCTTTCCCCAGGGTGCACCCTCGGGGAACTTTTTGAAATCGAATTGGAATATTTTTTTCCAAAAAGGCCAACCTTTGCGTCCAATCGGATAAGGAAAAACTTCAAAAGCAGTTCCCATCGGTAAGTCCTTTACCCCTGCCGCGATCAGTTTTTCTCTATGGCTTGCACTTTGACTAATGTCACTAATAGCTTCTATCCAATCGTTAAATTTCCAAAATCTTGGCAGACGTTTTCTTTCTAGCCACTTCCTCGCTATGTGGCCAAGCTCAGTGCCAGCAAAAGCCGCCAATACCTCTTGAGCTATTGGAGTATTCTCCAGAATCTCATGTATATCCCTTCTCAAAAACTCTGGTCCATTTCCGCCCACCAAGGCACGGAAAGTAGAATCAATAACATTACGCACAGTAAAGCCAGGCCTAGCACTTAAGTTGGCTTCTATCCACAATCTACGCAACCACATAGGAGTTTTACCAACAATTTCATCTACCTGTGTCCCATCAACCTCTATCTTATTACCATGTCGGTCATATACAATAGCACCGACAGGCATCCCGTGCCTTTTAAAAAACTCATTTTTTAGACGGTTCGTGAACTGCTCCATAATAAGCTCATGCTGTCGTCTCACACCGAGCTCTGTCCACATCTGTTGGCCATCAACCCCATCGGGTAAAAGCTGTTTAGCTCTTTCCATACTATCATCTAAAATGTCTAATATGCCTTGAAATGGATCTCCTTTAGCAGTCGCAGCTTGCACCTCATCACTATATCTTAAGAGGTTTTCTACTTGTTTCATACGTCCCAAAAAGCTTTGTGCCAAACCACGTCGCAAAACATGCTCTACTGCACCTCCCGGCTTAGGCTTAATTTTAATCGTTTTCAAAGTCCCCGGTAAATGGTATGTCTTTCCAGGTAGCGGTACGTTTTTAGACTGCATTCCTACTAGATGAAATCTGTAAAATAATGTTCGTTGGTCTGCTACAGGAACTAGTCCTGTTCTTATCTTCATATCCTGTTCAGCGACCTCTTCTATAATATGACCACCCCCTTGAAAATCGATTCCTTTACCTGTACGTCGTCTTAGTTCCTCTTCAAGAAATTTTAGGTGCTCTTCTTCATCTAATGAACTAAAACTCCAATGACCTCTTTGTGCGCCTTGCTTCCCAGGGTCACGTGGAATTGCATCCCTAATAATTTCTTTAGTTCTATCTATCTCCTTAAGAAGTTCATCGTCAGCCATTTTGGCGTACTCGAAAAAGTCTCCGCCTATAAGAGTTTTGACTAATCTTTTAAGTACAGGGCCACCAACAGGTCTTCCGCCGTAATCACGCAATATGTTATCTATCTTCCCTATAGGTCGTAGACCTTCAAGGTCTTTAAGAATTTTCCCGTCAATATCAACAGCACCTCTCCAAATTACACTTCCGTCCTCTGCGCTTAGAGTAATAACTTTGTCTGTCGCAGACCCAATATCCCAAGGCTTACTATCAATAACTATTCCGCCCAACTCACTGACATTTGCTTTTCTGGCTGGAGATTTAAAAAGGCCAGGATCTATAAAATTTCCCTGACCAGTAGCAGTTTTCCACAAAAACGCACTAACATTCTTATCACCGCCACCTGTATTTACCTGTTGATTAACAACACTTTCTAAAACGTCTTCTCCATCAACTGTTCTAATTAATGCATCTATTCCTTCTTGGCCGGTCTCTACAACATCTCCCACTAATTTATCACTACTAGAATTTAATGCCTGAGCAAATAATTGTTTGACAGCCGGGATTTTTTCCACTTGTTTCCACAACTGCTTTGTTGCCCAACTCAATCCAGTATACTTAGTGCCTACTCCTAATACCCCCTTAACCCATGGTGCTGGTGTAAAATTAAAAAAATCAAAGAAAAATTCAGCCGCCATTTGAATATTAGGGTCTTCGTATCTCATCTTTAGTTCGTCAGTCTCATGATGGTTTAAGCCGCGTGGCGGTAAACCTTGATTTGCTCTGTCAGCATTTATATGCTTTAGTAAATAATATTTTTCTTTATAATAATCTTCTTCTGCTTTTGCATCATAAAGCCATGTATACGAAAAATCTTTAGCTTCGTCATATCTTAATTTTGCTTCTTCTTCGGTCCAGTTTTTACTCCAAGGATGTAATATCTGGTCCACCAATGAGCGGTGTTTTGATAATGCTATACCAATATATTCAGCGTAATGAGAAGAATATCTGTCTGTAGGATCCGTAGCTGGATTAGTACGTGTCGCAAACTTTTCTTCTGGGTCGGCACTATAGATTTCTTTTAGCTTCCGTCCGGACCACTTAAGAAAACCTTCTTCTTCTCTGTGGTCAGGCAGACTAGGAGCCAAAATTTCTCCAGTTCGGGCCAACCTATTTTTAAAATGCTGCCAACCCTTTCTCCCGCCCTCTACAAGGCTGTCAGGCTGTGGCTCACTATCCATGCGTGCCTTAATTGCTTTTATGTTCTCAAACGTACCTGAAGACATTACTTGGCCATAGCGCGTAGGCCCTGTAATGAACCCACCTGGCCTTATCATAGCCGCCACCGCATGGAACGGTATCATCACGCCTGCTCCAATTGTACTTATAGTTGATGCGATACCACCAAGTATAGAAACACCTCTATCGTACATACCTCCAATAAACTCTACTTGCGCCTTACCTCTAGGGCCAGACTGATACATTAAACCTGCCTTTTGTTCTATCCAATTCCAACCAATTGATTCTAGACTGTCTAATAGCTTTTGTATGCCAGTAGGTGGGCCAGTCTCGATGTGTTGACCCGCTATATATAGAGGGTCAACACTTTTCCCGCCCTTATTTCTATACTCTACATCACCTTCAAAGAAATAGGTTGGTGCTATGTTACTGCCTGGAGGAGGATCTGGTAAGTTTTTATATGAAAAATCTTCAAATGGGGGTAAACCACTTGCTGTACCATCTATTCCTTTACCATCAGCAAACACGGTATTTCTAAAGCTAGCAGGTAACTTTCCTCCAGTAGTGTGGTATATCCATGCCAAAGTCATTGCTTCGGTATCTTTATAGCTTTGTGTATACACATTCTCCCTTGCTACAAATCCTCCTTTAACCTCAATATGCCGACCCACAAACTCTGCTAACTCTGCCCTCTGCAAGTTTTGCATTCTCCCCCGACGGTACCAATGTAATATTAGAGGCACATAATAACCAAGCTGATTGTTAGCATTAAATCTCCATTCATTAAAATCATCCGGCCCAAATGTTTTGCTATCCTCTATTGCTCCTCGTTTTCTAAGTTCATATTCAACATGTCGTCTTTCTGCGGAAGTCATACTGAATATACCAACCGCATCGCCATGTACTCTTTCTTCATCACCACCAGAACGCGCCTGGATAATGGCCAAAATCACGTGTAATGGACCATCTATCCGAGTTCCTTTAAAACCTGCACTCTCTATAAGTGCAGTAGCTTCCTGGAAAAACTTCAGGGCACCTGCCTCTTCATCAATTACCTCAGATAGATCCTCAGCTAGTTCGCGTGGATCTCTTTCGTCTAACCGGGGAGCATCACTAGGTGCATCTGCCGGCTCTTCATCAGCTACTTCAGGCGGCCTAATAATGTCTGGCATTCCCTCCGCAGCCTGTACCTGAGTCGCAACCTGCTCTTGTCTAACACGCGCTGGCCTACCTTCCTGTATTGAGGGAGTAACAACAGATGGTTTATCAATGCCAATAGGCCGAGGACCACCTGCTACCGGTGTTCTAGGTTTGAGTTCCTCGGCCCATCGTGCAAAACCGCTTTTTATTCGTTTTTTTCTTACTGCTTGTTCTCTTATGATAGCCATATATTACAGTATCGCCACATTCGGTGCTTCATCCCAGAAAGACTCTAGGCCCGGTACGTATGGATTGACCAGTAAAGCAAACACCGCATCAAGCCCTGCAGCGCCTTGTCCTTCCGCCGATCTCATCAAAGACTCATACGTGCGCTGAAATTTCTCTTTGTTTAAGCGGGTTATGTTGTCTCCAACATACATCTGTAAAGCTTCTATACCTCTTATGAGCCATCGAAGAGGCATTAGCCCTGAACCTATCAAAGCTTGGTCTCCACCAGCTTTTGCTCTCAATGCGGTCTCTAAAGCCTTAAGAGTGAGGCCCATGTTTCGCCAGCGATCACCATTGAAAAAGTCGTCCCAATTCTCGCCACCCATTACAGCTTGTGGTATAGCATTATAGTTTGCGAATACTTCGTCATTGAATACATTCATTTGATTCCCCATCAATTGCCTATCTGTTTGTGATAAGTATGGCAACATAGCATTAGACAATGCTAAGAATATCGAATTCGGGTTAAGTTCGGCTGGAACATAGGGTATCCACCAACCATCTACTGCGCCCCCACCTTCCTTCACGTAACTTGCGCCAAGATCTCTTTCGGTGTGCCCATATACATCAACAGCCCAATTAGCGATAACATCGCCAGCTGCAGAAGAAGTTCTACCTGCATTGGGTTGTCCTGTAGTGCCGGCGGGTGTACCTCCGTCGCCGGCTGTTGTGGTCAGGCCGCCGGTACCCTCACTAAAATTTGGAAAATCCACAGCATATTGACCAAGCATTTTTTCTGCAATAACCAGTGTCTCTGGAAGCCACTTATAATTAGCCATAGCCCCTTCTGGACCTAAAGCCGCGACCTCACGCACTATGAACGCCATGTTTTGTAACTGATCCCAAGGGCCTTGTCGTCCACCTATTAATAGCTTTTCATCATATGTTTCTGGAGGTATATCAGGTACTGCCGCAGAGTCCTTACTATTTGTATAAGGATTAACCTGGTGTTGATAGTTAGGGTCAGCTGCTCTTCGCATATCTTCGTAGTACTGCCATCCGGCTGCTTTTTGTGCATCGACAAATCCTAATCTCTTTTTCTGAGTATCAGTTTGAGCATTCTCACGAGCTTCGGCAGCTTCTTTAGCATCAGCTTCAATCTGTTTGTCAATCTCTACAACATCTCTAGGATCAACTACATCATAAGGTTCGCCATAATTGAAATAGTCTTGGTCTGTACCTGTTTTTATGTCAGGATCCACATAATCATCCCTAAAAATTTCTCCTCCAGGTCCAAACTGGTCGAAGTATGGGAGTTCTGGGTCTGGATTGTTTTGTATTCTAAACCCTGTTTCATGTGGATCATTTTCGATAACTGTATTATTGTTATCCTCGTAGCTTCTATCGATGACACCGTGGACAATCTGGGATCGGTCAAACCATTTCTGTAAATAAGTTCTGGTGTCAGGCCCCTCATCACCTGGTTTCCACCTGCCAACAGCAGGGGGTTTTGTAATACCTACTCTAGCTATTCTAGCCATTATTAGACTCCTAGTCTTGGCATGCCACTCATTAGTGACATCCACTCATCGGCCTGACCTCGCCCATAAGTATCTTCTAAATGCTTACGTTTGTTTGGGGTCATAGCACTATACATTGTTTTTTCGCGTGGGTAGCGATTCATTACATTGCGCCATTGCTTATCTGCATCATCGCCCAGCCCATGCCATAATTTCATAACTTTAAACTGGCGCGTGTCTGGTTTGTATCTACTTGCCATATTATGCTCCTGTCATGGGTACTCCACCCAATTCTCTTGCTGCTCTAAATACTTCTTCACTGGGCTCTTGTCCTGAAGGAGCGAACCCACGCTCCTGTTGCGTTACCTCTCCTCTAGTAGAAGTAGGTAATCCCGGAGATTGTTCTGGTTTAGGGCCTCCTGGTGCTGGTCCTCTAGGACCACCGCCACCAAGCTGTCCACCCTGTTGTAACTTCTCTAATACAGCCGCCGCTGCTGGATCACCTTCTTTCGCTAAGTCCCTAAACAGCGCAGTCATTTGATACTCTACCATCATTGGATGCTTCCTGGCCATGTCACGCAATATACGAGTAGTCTCCTGGTCCGGCTGCTGTATCCCGAGATATTTTTCCATTCGAGTCTCAGCCGACAAAGTGTCTTTCGTTTGTGTAGCCATAGCAACCTTTCGTACCTCATCATTGGGGAATTGTGGTTTCAGTTGGAAATTGACCCTAAAACCCATTGTATCTTTACCGGTCAATTGACGGCTATATGGAGCACCAGCCTTATCTCCATACACCTCTACAGTGTAGTCAGGCGCAAAAGTTCTCAACAAACCTAATGCTTTACGTGCCCAAATAGATAAAGACCGTTCCTGTTGTTTCTGTGGTTGTGTTAGTCGTATTCGTCCAGCATCGCCCTGTTGTGATAATGCATAACCTGAAGCCGCACTCGGCCCCTCGCCATACATCACTGCCGGGAAAGATGCGTCTGCTATCTCAGTAGCCACCATCGCCATCTGATCTTTGAAATCAGGGGCTGTTCCGGGCCACACCGGAAATGCAATATCTTCGCCTTCGTTCATCTGCACCACATCTCCAAATGCCGCATCGACTTTTACTGGTCGTCCATCTCGTGTTCTAGCTATCAATGGCATATTCGCAAACACATTCAATAAACGTGTCTGTCGATTGACCCGCCATTCAAGCTCTTCCACCATATTTTTTACTGGGCGCAAAATAGAGTGTCCCCAATCTTCCGGATTCACATGCCCAATTGGCTTATAAAACATCATTGTGATAGGTATATCCTTATACCCTTCCATAATCCGAGGGCCATCTAGCAATCTATTATCATATAAAGTTGCATTCTCGATACCCCAACTACCGTCCGGCAAAGGAACTTCACCCCAATAGTCTATAAATGTACCTTTCTTCATTTCTTTTTGCTTGGTAGTAAGCGAGTTGTATTTTTCCATAGGGCCATACTCTCGCTCCATATCATCAATACTGCGCTCAATAGCATAAAACACATGCTTCCATCTACCTAATCTGCCGCCTGGAACAGGGAATAAATACTTGGCCGGTATTACATGTGTAGTAAGTGGTAGCTGATCATAAACAGCACGCTGGTTGCCTTCTTCGTCTGACTGCACCTGTAGGGTACTATCGAAGCCATTGTCCCATACAGTTTTTAGGCCTACTGCCCCATCTCGTACCTGATAGAATGTCCAGTCGTATCGTAGGTCAGTTTCCTGCCTTTCGGAGTTTATATAGATAACACCGTCTAAGAACTGCTCTACTAAACTGGCCTGCTTCTTTAAAGATTCGCTCTCTTCCGGAGAAACAGCCTGTATATTGAGCTCATTAGCCGTCAATATTCCCACTGCAAGGTCTACAATATTTGTACCTTTAGTCAGTGTGATACGTCTTTCTCCTGGCTTTGGGGTATCTCTGTAATGGTCTAAATCGTAAAACCTTTCGTGCTCTTCAATACGATTATGCCACTTATCAGTCATTGCCTTGCAGCGATGAAATTTTTCTAATAAGTCTGCTTCCCTGTTCATTGATATTTCTGCCATGATATAGTTCCTATTGTACTACACAATTGCCTATTTCTACCATAAATCCACTCCCTCCATTAGATACTACCATCCCCAAGTTGTAGTTGGGTCAGCACCGCCTACCCCATATTTTTCTGCACGTTCAAAGTCAGTGAGTTTCTTTTTCTGGCCTTTGCTGACCGGATCCTTTTGTACTGGCTCTGCCTTTTCTCGCTCTTCTTGTCCCCAAGTTGTAGTTGGATCACCACCGCCAACTCCCCCATAGAAATCTTCCATTGCTTGAACACTTTCAGTAAAATCACCCTCATCTTCTTCAGTATCATCAGACATCAACCAATTTGCATAAGCATCAGGCCCCCAAAATCCATGTGTATTTGCAATCTCCTGCTGCCACTCTTCATACTTCGATACTGTTGCTTGAGTATCTACAGGAGCCTGCACTGGTTCCGGGAAAAGAATACCCCCCTCCTCGTATTCACTGATTACTGCCCGTGCAGGACCATGCTTGTCGGTCCACGTGGCTGTTGAAGTTGATGATGTAGACGTGCTTTCTGCCTGTGCTTCTGGCAACCCGGATGAATCCGGGAAGGTAGCACCTACATTATCAAAAACAAGTTCTCCAGTTTCTGGATCTATTTGCGGATTTAATGCCTCGAGCAGCCTTTCGTCAATTGGCACGCTTTCACTCCACAATCCTTCCTCTTCTCCCCAATACTTTTTATTCCATTCATAATCTAATACAAGCCTTTCTTTGGTCCAATCCTCAAATGATAATTGTGTCCAGCCTATGACATCATGATCATGAACATAATGTTCCCAACTACCTTCCCCGAACTCTCCGCCCTTTGCCTCCGTGCTGTACATCAGTTCGTCTAAAGGAATATTATCAATATCGATGCCAAGTATTCTAGCTGCGTCTGCTATGTTGCCAGCTTTTTTCACGTTCTCCCCTAGTTCAGGATCCCATTCCCATCCAAATACTTCCGATTCTGACATATGTACAAACCAAGGCGACATAGTAGGCCACCTTTCTTCTACAGCCGCTTGTGCATGGAGTGCCCTCACTGCTTCCTCAAACCCTATTCCGTTTTCTTGAGCATACTGTTTAATTGCAGATTGTGGCATACCAGCCATTTGAAGCTCATACAACATATTTACATCTCCGGTAACACCCTCTTCATAACTAGCAAAAAATACATTGTCCGGGTAAGATATAGGGCCTTGGCCGCCCTGACCGCCTTGGCCGCCCTGACCGCCTTGACCGCCCTGGTCGCCTTGGTACTCATATGGACTTCCCATCGACTGGTCCCAATCAAATTTCCCAGAATTCATCCTTAATGTTGGGTTTACTTGGTTTGTGACCCATCCTGCCCGGGCTTCCTGTACGCCTGCAATGGCGGCACCAATGGGGTCATTTCCTATCCTCATATCAGTAGCTCCGCCTAGCTCATCTCTAATACTGCCTTGACTCATACCTGTAGATGCCTGCATAAAGCCCATAGATGCGCCAGGAGGCATTTGAGCCAAGCCTGGAGACCTATTCGGGGGAATGTTACCAGACATCATTGCAGGCATGCCTCCACCTAGATCAAATCCTAATACGGGGACACCTTGATGTGTTGCTTCACCCATGTTGTCGGCAGGAGGTTCATTGCCCCAAAACACCTCTACAGGAGTTTTCTTATCTCCTATGTTCATTTGGTGTCCTACCTCAGGGCTTACTTCAATAACCTTATCTTCCTTTTTCCACTGATACCACCGCTCCGGATCTACTGCTTTAATGACAGAAAATGGGCCGGCCCATCTTCTTTGCTCGTCACGGACACGTATCCATATCTTTTTACCTACATCTTTAGGAGACATCATTTGCACAAGACCCATATTGTCTTTCCAGGCCGCATTGCCTGATGTAGCCATTTGCATTTGTTGTGCTTCGCTAAGAGATTCTTGAGATATAGATGCATTACCAGCCACCCATATAGCTGTTTCCTGGTCTAATGTTGCCGCATCAACAGCTACCTGAATATCGCCTTGCTCATTTTTGAAGTCATTAAGAGACAAACCGTATTCAGTTAAGCCTGGGTAGTCTTGTGCCATTAAGCATAACTCCTAGGAGGATATGTAATATCCCTTTTGCTTTTACCGAAACCTTCTATCACTTGTCCTTCTCGTCCTCTGATAAAACCCGTCTTCAATGTAGGATTCGCGGCAATAGATGTCGATTCTTCTCTATTAGCTGCAATTCTTTTTTGGGACCATTTTTTCCCCTGCGCTCGTAAATTCATTTTAGTTGTAGTATCAACACCAGCAAGAGCATCTTCTACTGCCTCATACATACTGCCATATCTATCATGAAACTGCGCCACAGACCCCTGCATTTTCCCTAATAGTTTAGTAGCTAAGTTTGGCCCATCTTGATACCCTTGATTTAAAAAATACTGTCTCCATTGCAATATGTTTAGCCCTTCTTTTCCGCGCTTTTGATTCATCATAAACCAAAACGAGTTTTCAGGATTCTCTCGCCATTCTGGGCTATATCCATGTATATCATGCACCTGTGCTAAACCACGAGATCTTGGATTATCCATGATATCCGGATCCTCATAATCCCCTTTAGCATTTGGGTTTCCCCTGCTTTCTGTAGCAATAGTAGCAAGCAAATACTTTGCCATAGTAAGATTGCCTTGTGTCCAGCGTAATGCTGGCTGAAGCCAGCGCATGGTATCACCCAATACGGCTATATTATCAAATGTCATACCAGGTACACGCGCATCCTCTGCAATAACTGTATTGTCGGCTGATCTTGTCTCGGCTGTCCGTTTTGAACTAACTCGAGGCCCGGTGAAGAAAGGAATTTTCTTTTCGTTATCACGCTCAACAACAGACCTGCCTGTAGCAATGTTCTCCTTACGTGCCTGTTCTTTGAACCAAGACCTTGTCAACCGCTCAATGCCACCGGCTATCAGGGCTCCACTGTCATCAAACACCTGATTCTTATATGCTGCAGTTTCTGGGAAAAAGGCAATATGTGCCTTGTCCCAGTCGCCTGCTAAATGTAACCCAAGCTCCCTCGCTTTTTCCCTTTGTTTCTCAAAATACAAGTTTCGACCCTTCATCCCTTCTAATTGCGGGTCCCCTGTTGCGGGGTTAGTGGGCCACACATCGACAGCAAGACCAACCCTGTGCCAACTGGCCATAGTCTGACTGGTACCTTTTTCTACATATTCCCGTTGTTTATCCTCGGTTCTCCATCCTTCCGTTATGGTCGGGTAAAACTCTACCTCCCCTCTATCATACAACTCCCGCATATAAAGGACCAATTGATCAATTAAATCATCAAAACGGGCTTTTGATGTCGACGTTACGTGGTATGGGTGGTGCATGACTAATTCCTAAACATTACTGGTAAAGACTCTTCAGCCCACGCTACAGGACCTCCTGCATCGTCAGAAAAGTGAGATGTAAGAGATAAAGGCTTATCAATTATATAGGCCCCGTTAGTAATGGTGTGGTAAGCTGAGGCCGCTAACGATACCACAGAGTCTATCTTGGAGCTAGTTTTCTCTTTTGCTATCCTCCAGCCCCTCTTTTTCTCTAAAGCTACTGCACTCATCGCCTGTCTCCTGAGCTCATTACTGGGGTACATAACCAGGTTTTTGTACTCTAGGAGCTCATATAGTTGTTGTGATGCTGCTGTGAGGTTAGGCTCGGTCTGTGCAAATTCCACTACCGGTATACCTCGCTTGGCTAAAGTAGTGGCGGAGCGATGGAACTGAAAAGGATCATAAGAAATACCACTTACCCGGTATCGTGCCCATAATTCGATCAGATACTTCTCAATAGTTTCTTCAAGATCTAATGGTGCGTCCGGGGTTGGTTGCCATATCCGATGCATTGCCAGGACAACTTTACGGGCATCCCGGTCATAATACGTGGCTACTGCCGCACTACTGTCCCTTTTGACAGAAGCATCAACATGTATCCACAAAGACTTGCCTTCATCGGCTAACATAGGAGTATGGTTTTGATCTACACACCCATCCCACCGCTCCGGGGGAATAAACATCTCTTCGTCAGATGTCCAACGGTTTTCATGTAACCGTAGGTAAGCTGCTGGGCGCAATTGTAACTTTTGTTCTTGATGGTACTCTTCTGATGTTACTGACAGACCCGGGTGTTTCCGTAACTCATGGTCCCAGTAAACAAACAGCCTACCATTCTTATAGCAAGGTATATCACCCAGTTCGGGTATTCTTTCGCCCATACCTTCGGTAAACTCCTCTTCGCCCACTCCTTTATGGTAAAGATCGAATAATGTTGCCGATTGCCCTTCAAACCCTGCGTAGGTGGTAATAAAGCGCATGGAGTTCACACGGGTAGGTACTGGGGTTAATTCGTCCCATAGCCTCTGCATTGCCGTAGATGTATAGGCCCAGAGCTCATCCCAGAGGGTTAACCCGTGATTTGAGCCTGCGGCGGATGCGTAGTCATTAGATAGAGCAATAACACGGGTGCCTGTCTTCTCAAACCTTATTTCTCGGTTAGTAAGCCTTACGCTCTTTAGTGAAGGGTTTTTCTGAATAGAGTAGCGAATCTTATCAAATACACGGCTTTGGGCCTGTTCTAGGTCATTAGCTATGACATATATCTCGTTAGGTGCTTCCTGGGTCAATGCGAACCATTCACCTACTAATGCACCCATCATAGTCTTGCCACTCTTCTTGGGGCAGGACCAGACCACTACATCGTAAGGGAAACGACCAGACCTATCCTTCTTGAATATGTGTTTTAGTATCTTCTTCTGGTGTGGCATTAGCTGGACCGGACCTGGCATTAGCCTGCCCTTTTGTTTCTTAGCATCAGCAATGATAAATCCCGTATCGCTTGCTGCCCAGTCAGTAATGCTTTTAGGGTCTTTGCGTGGCATTATCCCCTCTAAACAATGAAATTAGACAAGTTTACTTCTTTGACATCAAATTCTTAAACCATTTAGTAAACCCCGATAGGAATATGTCTTGGAAACTTTCGTCTTCCGCTCCCCATACGGCTTCCCAGGCAGGTCTGTATGCCCCTTCAATTACCGGACTATACTCAGGTTCTGGCGTGGATATGTTCCAAGGTCTGTAATCCCCTTGAATTACTTGGTTAAACTCAGGCTCTGGCGGCTGAGATATCTCTACTTGCGGGACAGAAGAGCGAAGACGTCTATGTGGTTGTCCATAGTTGTGCCACGGTTGTGGGTCTGGTGAGGATAGTGGCTCTCTTATTGGTCCTGTTCCTATTCTACTTCCTATTCTTGCCATAATATGCTCCTGTTAATAACCCTGGGCTTCTTCCATCTCAAGCCAGTAAAGACCGTTTAATATTTGGTTTATATTCCTCATCTCTTCTATAAAATGCTCATTTCCTCGACCACGGGGCTCAGGCACATCTTCCAACGGTTGCTGCCGACCACTATACGGACTTTGCATATAATTTGTTTCCGCCATGTAGTCAAACCCAAAACCTGAGTGTGTTCCCCGATCATACAGAGTTTCAGCAAGTCCCCCTGACTGCTCAGTTCCTTCCTTAGAAGGATCGCCATATATAAATGTTTGCTGGCCAAAATCTTCTTCTACTCCCCCTCTTATGTCCTGTGTAGTAGTAGTAATCAATTGATTACCGATTTTCTGGGTTGTGGTTGTGGGTTCAGAGGGAAAAGGGTCTGGTACATCTATCGAGTACGGATGGCCTTGCGCTCTATTTACTCTTGCCTTTGTATCCGGTGATTGAGAGACCGTGCCTCCTGCTTGTGGTGGTTGCGGTATTCCTCTTCTTCCTATATATGCCATAATATCCTCTTGTTATCTATGTATAATCCCTCAACTTAAAAATTTTTCAGGTTTTGGGCCCTTCACTCTAAGCCATTCAGCTAAATACCACAACCCCCCTTGAGAAAATGGACGTTCCATTTCCGTAACCCCCTTCAATTCCACCTCTCTCCACGTTCTACCCGTCTTTGTAAGGTGTGGAGCCTCCGGACTGTCCGTTGCATGCCAATAAGGCCGGTATTTATACCCTTTTGTCGGGTATGACTCGGCTTTATGCCACTTTTCCGGCTCAATCCTTGCTCTACGGTTGATAAACAGGCTACCTAACGTGCCATCCTTCCGTAAAGTGAACAACTTCCAGCCTTTTACTACGTTTTCATCCATTTCCTTCCGGCCTCACCAAGAAACATGGTGTGCCTTCGCCTACCCAGGCCCCATACATGTTATATTGGTACCATTCTACTGCAGCTTCGTAGGCATCTGTCTCTTCTTCGTAGTCATCGAACTCATTCATCAGGTTCTTAATGACTATGTTGTAGTCATAGCACGCTACTGGTTCACTACCAAAGCGGTCTATGTACCCGATAAGAGCATTATCATGCCCTTTCATCAACATTGCGTCTGGTACTGCTTCCTCTATAAGGTCAAGAGCATAATTCCTATGACCGTTCGAGGTTTTCCTGTGAAACTCCTCTGGTTTCTTCATATTCCTTCGCCTCCGGTAGGTTTATTGAATGGTCTGAACAATCCATCATATATCCGCAATTAGGGCAGGAGATCCTGCACTGGTTTGAAAACATACTAAAACCACAAACATCACATCCTATAGTAAATTTTTCCATTATATTCCTTTTTTGTTATTCTTAATAGGTTCTTCCTTTGTTCACCACATGAACCTTATCGTTCACCACGTGAACACCCCTGTTCATGACATGAACTTTAATGTTCACCACATGAACATTAGTCTAATATTTCCACCTTCTTTTTGATGGCATTGTATTGCCGTATCGTCCTACCCTGCCAAATGTACTTTCATCTGATAGTGCGCGTGGGAACGTGTGTTTTCCTCTATATTCTCTGGTAAATATCCCCGATTGCTCTCGGGAATAGGGATTTTGAGTGTATGTCCCGTAACGACCTGGATCTTTTGTGGTGGAATATTCTCCCATTGTTCTTCTACCACTTTCCACTCCTTCTAGATGGTAGGCAGATTTACCCTTGCGCTCTGCAATAGCTTCGTTGATTTCTTCAACGGTTTGTGCTTTCACTCCAGGCTGATCCATATATTGTCCATACCTATAACCAGGTTCCCCGGGCAGTCGAGTAGTTATCAATTCTCGTCCTGTATATAATTGTTTCCTACCTTTTTTTGTAAGCTGGCTTTTATAGGCGGCTAGTTTGTCTGCTGCTTCTTTCTGAAGTCTTGCGCCCAATCCCTTAGTTAGCCTATATCCTGGAACATTGAAGACACCGGCTATATCCAGCAACTGGCCCGATAGAAATTCTGTATACTTATTTACTTTTTCCGCCTCACTTAGGTTAGGATCGCTTACTATATGTTGTCCTACAAAGAAATCACCTATAAAGGGGATCCATTGCGCAATGTTACTTATACCACGGTCTATATCATAGTCAGGAGGTAAGGGGATATTAGTAGCCATATGAATTCCTAGTGAACATTCAAGCCCATACTAGATCTTCAATGTATATAGGGGGTAGGCTTGGCTCTTCACTCCACCTATCCCGCAAGAAACGTAATCTAAGTAGTTCTTCATATAAATCCTGCATGTGAAAATAGAAGTCCTCTTCTTCCCTCATAGCATCCCGCACTTTCTCATTTAAATATTCGTCTATGATATCATAGCGTGGACGGTTAGGTTCTTGCCCTGTATATTGTTTGCGACTCTCGCCCCATCCCAGGGATGGATCTGAGGGCACTCCATTACCATAAGCTCTTGTATATGCAGTACGGGTTTTTTGACCTACATCCGGTGATTGAAAGGTTGTTGAGGTATACCCCTCTTGATCCACCGATCCACCTGGTCCGGGACTAGGTGGTTTAGGTGGAGTTTGTCCTTTGTATATTCGGGCCATGATCTAACGGGAACGGGAATTCTCCCATGCCGGACCAGGTAATAAAATTTGCTGCCCCGGAAAGATTAAGTGTGGATTTTGAATTCTGTTGAGTTCCTGAAGTTCTTGCCAGGTTGTGCCGGTTCGCTGTGCAATAGCCCAGAGCGTATCCCCGGACTGCACGGTAACAGTGTCGCCAAAACCTTTTTGGCCCCCTTCTCCCCCGACTTGTCGGTCCTCAAATTTTACTCTTCCGCCTAGACTGAGGTCCGGCTCTTCTCTTGGAAATGCGTTACGCGGCAGGTTAATCAATTGATCAACTAGAATCAAATTCGGGTTATTGATCTGTGGGTTTTCCGAAAGAAGTGAATCCAGGGGGGTATTGAATTGATTCGCAATTCCCCACAGTGTGTCTCCCGACTTTACCTTGTACCACCCGGCAGGACGAGTTTCAAAATTGTCAATATCTCCTGCTTGATAGTTTCTATCGCTTCTTCCCCCGACTTGCCGGTCTTTAAATTTTACCCTTCCGCCTGGACTGAGGTCCGGTGGGAGCGGAACCGTGCCGCCTCCGGCTTTGCTTGCAAATTTTCCACCATACATACCGCTTATTCTAGCCATAATAAACTCCTAGTTCGCCATTATTACAGATAGGTCTTCAGACTCTACTTGAGCCAGAGCCGCTATCTTATCCATTTCAAGTATATGACGATGAGCATCTTTCATCCCGCGCATAGCCATATAAAACCGTTTGGCCGCATGATCAGTCTTATCAAGTCCTTCTTCTTCCTGGGCTACTATCAGTCTTTCGCCCCAATAACGCATATCAGCCGAAGCTACCGCAAAGGCAGCCATAAACATCTTGCTCTCTCCGGTCTCTTGAATGATATCCGCGACCTTTTGCAAGGCTCTACGGTGTTTATCAGTTAATTCGCGGCCTTTGGTTAAAGCTATGTAAAGGCCAGAGTCTGGACCGCCTTTCGGCATTACACCATTCCAGGTGGCCCACCACCTGCTGGGGGTCCTCCTCCCATTGGGGCCCTTACACCAGGAGCGCCACTAGCCAGACCAGGAGGGCCTCCCCCAGGCTTTCCGCCGGCTTGGGCTATCATTTGCTTTAGTTGATCTAAAATTCCTAATTGTGCTGCCATCTGAATAACTTTTTGTCCAGCCTGTAATACCTGTTGGACCGCGCTTCCCTTTGCTCCGCCCTGCTGTCCTGGTGCTCCCGGTGGTAGCATTGGCTTTCGGTCTCCTCCAGGGGGGAAACTGGAACCAGGCATCCTAGCGGCACTACCTTGTCCTGGGTTGCCTCCAGGGTATGCGGCCGACATAGCATCTCGCGAGGACATTCCTTGCTTTACATTAGCTAAATATTGTTGTGGTGGCATTTCTATCTCCAATGATCATTGATAGCTTGATTATACATGATTTTCAGTGAGAGGGCAATAGATATGGCAAAGTTTTCAAATGATTCTTTTGGGGGCGGGGGGAACCGATTTCTATCCTCGTCGTGTTCGATTTGGTACCTACCCCCCTGGTTTCCTATTGGAGTCCGCGGGGCTCACTGTTTTCTTTGCTAGGCAATACAACTCTTTTAAGTTATACACTTTCCCTCTTACATATTTATATATACACACATTCACACACACACACACATACACGCGCGCGCAATATAATAATATGGATAGTATAGTCTGCACGATACTCGCACCATCTGACACGCTCAAACATTACTGATATATATATGTCTGTCTGCATGTCTGTCTATGCTAACAATGTATAACGTATAACCGCAGTGCTTCGGCGTAAAGTGGCGAGTAACTAATGCACTGCCTAGTATATACAGGCTTGATTACCTCATGCAAGTATTGAATATTCGTGTATAATAATGACTATATCCGACAGTATAACGAGCTCAAGCTCAAGGAGTTACAATATGGATACGAAAATAAG
>Ga0098034_1000178_pt1 | contig 31171 bp, 14 predicted proteins | sample 2_EtaG_FD_77062 | JGI IMG/M metagenome (GOLD analysis project Ga0098034, IMG submission 77062) | Marine viral communities from the Subarctic Pacific Ocean - 2_ETSP_OMZ_AT15125 metaG | ecosystem: Environmental > Aquatic > Marine > Oceanic | place: Pacific Ocean | collected 2015-01-07
AGGGCAGAAGACAGACGGTTCGCGCTTGAGGCAATCCGATATGTGGATGAAGTAGTAGTATTTGGCTCTCCCGAAGGATTGGCGGCTGCTATTAAGAAGGTTTCCCCGGATATTATGGTTATCGGTTCTGATTGGAAAGGCAAAAAAATAGTTGGAGAGCAACACACAAAGGAAGTTCGATTCTTCGATAGAATTGGACAGTATTCCACAACTAGCATTATAGAAGGTACAAGATGAAGCTAGTAGTGATTACAGGGTGTTTGGGACTTATTGGATCTTATGTGACGCGCCAATGTTTATCTAAAGGCTGGAAAGTGTATGGGATCGATAGTTGTACCTATGCAGCCAATATGCAATTTTTAGAATCATTTATAAAGAGCCCCAACTTCACATTTATCAGAGAAGACATCGCAAAAATATCATTTCTGCCAGACTGCGATTATGTAATTAATCTCGCAGCAGAATCGCATGTAGGCAATAGCATTATTGATAGTGCCGATTTCATCACCTCTAATGTAATGGGAGTAAAGAACCTTTTAGATTTAATACGACAAAAACCAGCAAATGTGAGCGACCAGCCTGTGTTTTTTCATTTTAGCACTGACGAGGTATACGGCGATATTACTACTGGTGCTCACGTCGAGACAGACATTTTAAAGCCTAGTAATCCATATTCTGCATCAAAGGCCGCAGCCGATATGTTAGTGACGGCATGGGCCAGAACTTATAATCTTAAATATGTAATTTTACGGCCAACAAATAATTATGGTATAGGCCAATACCCAGAAAAACTAATTCCACTTACTGTTAAGCTTTTAATGAGAGGCAAAAAAATTAGACTTCACAACGAAGGTAAACCCATTAGAAACTGGCTTCATGCTGACGATACAGCGACCGCCGTAATTGCTCTTATTGAATCTGGCTCTATAAATGAAATATTTAATGTAGCCGGTACTTCTGAAAGACAAAATATCGAGACAGTAAGTAAAATTTTAGAATGCTATTTCAAAGAAAAAAGAGATTGGACAGAATTTCTGAATTTGACATGCATTCGCGAAGGGCAGGATATAAGATATGCCCTTAATGATGACAAACTTCGTTCTTTAGGTTGGAAACCTGAAAGAAAATTTAATGACGAAATAAAAGAAATAGTTGAATATTATAAACAAAATTTTAAATGGTAATTTTAAAAGGAGAACAAAATGCAATTATCAAATCAAGCACTTGGAGCCATCATGATGGCCTTACAAGAATCGCTAATGAACCAAACGGATATCGTTCCGGTCCTGCAGGGATTCGAACTCGACGTAACTGAAGATGGTTTAATAGTTAAAAACCCACCCACTGTAAGAGTTTCGCATTCCGAAACAACTACTGAAACAACCGAATAACACAAATGCCACGCTATAAATATCAATGTAGCGAATGTGCACATGTTGTGCTAGTATTTCACGGAATAGATGACGTATTCACAGATCATACATGTATTATTTGTGAATCACAAGATACTTTAAAAAAGATTCTCACTCGTCCTACAATCGTTCAAAATACCACCACCACCACAGAACAAGAAGTGGGGGAGATCACGAAAGAGCACATTGAGGCTAATCGTGAAATATTAGAACAACAAAAAAAAGAAGCAAAGGAAGAAACTTATGAACCGTCTTGAAATTATATTATCGGCAATATTGACACTATCAGTAATCTTAAATATAGGATTATTAGCATACGCCCGAGGAGCCCTCGTTAGAATTGTATCAGTTTCAGAAGAATTGGGAGATCTACAAAGAATGGTAGATTCATTTGCCCATCATCTTAAAGCTGTTTATGAATTAGATTCATTTTATGGTGATGAAACCCTTCGAAGGCTCCTGGAGCACGCGATTTCATTTAATGAACAAATGGATACGTTTGATTATATTATATCTCTAACAGAGAATCCCCCCGAAGAGGAAATAGAAGAAGCAACAAATGACACAAATGACGAAGAAACAGAAGAAGAGAGCTAGACGCAAAAATTATTATTTTACTTTAGATCACGAAGAAGCAATATTACGATATGTGCGCACTACTTGTCAGCGTGAGCGCACAGAATTATATGTAGAATATATCCAACCAGCTTTTAATGAGATGGTTGATAAGATTGTTTTTACCTATAAGTTTACTAATTTGCCTAATTGCGATTCTTTAAGAGAGGAATGTAAGATTTGGTTAATGACAATTCTTGACAAATATGATCCAAATAAAGGCTCTAAGGCCTTTTCTTATTTTTCTGTGATCACAAAAAACTGGTTTATTCATAAAGTTAAACGACAGCAAAAACGTAACAAGCGCGAGGTTGATTACGATAATATTTCAAAAGCATATGAAGAAGAATTTCTATCTACTAGCGAATCCTATATAACAAATCGAGAAGAAGAGGAATTTTGGAAATTATTTTATAAAGAACTCCAATCATGGGATGTCGCTCAAATGAAAGAAAATGATTTAAAAGTCTATAAAGCAATTAATATCCTTTTCGAATCAAAAGAAGACATTGATATTTTTAATAAAAAAGCTATTTATTTATACTTAAGAGAGATTACAGGGCTAAACACAAAACAGATTGTCAATTCACTTAAAAAATTCAGAAAAAAATATTATAGTTTTAAAGACGATTGGGAAAGCGGAGAATTATGAGCAAGAAAAATTTAGAAATACTTATTGACGAAGCGCTAGATAATATTCGCAGCGACAGAAAAGTGGCCCGAGAATTTTTAAATGAAATTGCTAACCAAATTGCAAAAGACGAAGAACAAAATAAATATTTGAGCCCCGTCGCCGCAAAACACATAGAAACGCTGCAACGATCAAACGAACAACTTGTAAAGCTGATAGGTTTAAGACAAAAGGCCGGCGCCCAAGATCTTGGCCTAACAGATGAAGACAAAAATAGTTTATTTGATATGATTCAAGGAGATTTGATCGATGGCAATTAAGAATTTTTTGGATTGGTCACAATTTACAACCCGCGGTGGAGGTTTAGAATTATTTGGAAATGCGATTAGAAAATCTTTAGAATTTAATCAATATGGAGATCAGACAACTTTCCGCGCAGTTGCTTTAACTGATGCGCATCCGCTACAATCCGGAATAGCCAACCTCCAAGAACAACGCATTACCGGGCAAGAGTCAGAAGCCAGCAGCGAACTATTGGCCACCATCGAAAAGAAATTAACAAATTTTATACTTAAAGCAAGAATCCTTGGAGACAATTCGCCCCATTCTTTTTTACCCGATCCTTGTGATCCGACAACAGCAGCCGATCCAGACCAATTAATATCGATTATTAAAATGCACACTAGCTTTGTATCAACGGCTGATTCACTCCTCAGTGATGAGCCTATGGTAAAAAAAGGAGATATTATTTGGGTAGAGTTAAAGAAAAACGTTTTTTCATATGATTTGCAATTTGGTAAATTTTTACAAAAGGCGCGGGATAAAGAAGTCCTCGCAGAGACCTCTGCCGTCTGCGGCACTTTATCTACTATGGATTGGGGATCCGGGGTTGTTGGAGAAGGCGCCACCGAAGATCCAGGCGGATTTAAGTGGTCAAATCGTCAAAGACAATATACTGTTACGTGGCAATCTACTGAGTTTCCTGAATACAACGGCAAGATTCTAAAGAATGGCGAAATTGAAGATTCTGGAATGCTGGTTACGGATCCCGAATCCGGCGCCCAGTTAGTTCAGCCCGCGATGAACGATTTTCTGTTACTTGCAGCAGCATATAAAGCAAAGTTTAATGGCAAGTCACTCACTGGTTATGGTTATCGTACATACACGGGCCAGGTCTCGGCCCGAATGATAAGAGTCGCCGGTGACCAAAATTGCGGTAACCCTAACGGCGAAGGTTCCGGCGATAAGGACGCAAATTGTAAGTTTGTAGGCGCCGCGGCCACACCAGGAAGGTCTAATCATGGTTGGGGAGCAGCAATTGATCTAAGAGGAAGCCAATTTCGATCCGCCGCCAAAGGGGGCACAGCGCCCGATAATGAAGAATTTAAATGGATAAACAAGTTTTCTAAAAACTATAACTTTGTTTTTGGAGTTAGCGATGAGCACTGGCACCTTGATTGGATGAAGTATAGTCAAAACGTTGTCGGCCTCCCGCGCCCAACTGCTCAAAACTCCTGGACAGCAGAAGGCCAAAATGATGATAGTATAACTCTTACTTAAAAATATTAAGCTATAACTAAACGAAAAAAGCAACAAAACACATGTCAGATAAAAAGAAATTATTTACAACAGAACATCTTAATGATTTTCTTCAACAAAACTATAGAACGCCACATCAAATTCTTGAGGAAGGAGGAGCATTAAATGAGGCTACTGCCGGCCTTTTGCAGACAGATGTTCCAGAGCCAACGCCTAGTTTTATTGCTGCAAAAAGCACTAAGATTCTTTCACATAAAAATTCACATATCGTTTTTGGGAGAGATCGTCCATCTACTTTGGGTTCTGGTTTTGGTGGGGTAGGTGCGCAAGGAACAAATACGATTGATATAGTTGTTGGGCGAATGTCAAGTGTTGAAATTGATGATGGAACTCATGTTGATAACAGTTTCACTGCAGATGCTGCTAGAATTTATATAAGCCAACTAACAAAAGTTGATGAAAATTTTGGATTAGCAGATAGCCCTAGTGTTCCCAAAAAACCAGCTTCAGCGATTGCTATGAAAGCAGATGGAATTCGAATTATAGGTAGAGAGGGTGTTAAAATTGTGACCGGTGGCCATCCTGGCGCCGGCGAGAAAACCTCTCTCGGCGGCCGCATCGGCGCTGCCCCCGGTATTGATTTAATTGCCGGTAACTTTACCGATCCGCGAAGGACCCTCCCAGATCCATGGCCCGATCTAACAGAGTATGGTTTCCCACCTGTCGACACCCTCCAGCCACTTTTACTAGGAAAGAATACAAAACAAGCCTTGCAAGAATTAAGTCAAATTATAGACGAAATTTGGAGCGCGGTATATTGGATGGCCATAATTCAGAATAATGTGCTTAGTACAATGTCGGCATGTCCCGTGGGCCCCGCTCCCATCTTTGGGGGAGGAGGAGTCGGCCCAGTAGTCTCAGGCGTGTCGCTGGCCATGACTCAGCTTATGCCAACATGGGTTTTCTCTCCTCTGGGGCAAACACGCAATACTAAAATGGTTTGGGAAAGAAACTATTTAGAACCATATGGACACAAGTATATTTGTAGTAAAAGCGTAAGGTCAACGTAATAATGTTATTGGAGATTTAAAATGGCAGAATCTAAATTTTTAAAATATCAAGATAAAAATAGAGATGGATTAACTGATGTCTGCGAAGATAAAGTTATAGTTGCTCCTATAGATAATTGCAATGACTGCAAGCCAGTTCCTAATGCTACCGTACCAAGCTGGAAAAATTTAACAATTGAGGAGCCTTATTTTAACGAAAGAGAAGCACTATACCAAGTAACCAAAGTTACCCCTTATTCTACGACAGGTGCTGATGGGGATTCTTCTTCAGAAGAATCCGATGCTATCATTAAAGAGAGATTTGATGAGTTTGTTTATGAAGCAATGGAAGCATTATTGATCGCCAACGATAAGGATACTTCAAGCTCGACACAACAGGGAGTAAAACCTTATGTTGAATATAGTGATTATTATTTAGATGTTCTTCCATCATCTAGATTAAAATTATTATATTCTATACCTTGTGATATTTTTAATGCGATAATAGAAGCCGAAGAGGAAGAGGAAGAGAAAGAGCCGGGCCCCGAAGACGAAGTTGCTCACCAAGTAACTTATGATACCGCTGATTTTTTAGAAAAACTAAAAAAGGTTCGTCAAGGCATGGGCCTATATTCGACTTATCTTAAAGTATATCAAGCTGTTGATAGTGGTAATTTAATTTTTGATGCCGGCCCACAAGAAGGTGCTGTTTTTTTTCCTGGGATATATGGAGACCGTCTTGGATTAAAGCCCGGAAAAGTATTATATAAAGTTGGCAGCCATTTAACATCATTTCTTAATGATAGAAAGATTAAGATTCCTGGCGAGTTCTGGTGCGGGTTCCGTTGTAATAGCGCTGCGAAGCTAATATTTAAATTTAATAGCGAATATAAGTTAATAGAACTGCACGTATTCACAGAAAATTGTGGAAACGTTCCTCGGATATTTAAAGGAAAGCAGCTAAATGCTTTAAATAATAAAACTAATTCGGCGTATAGGGATCCAACCGCCATGAATTATTTGATAAACCTAGATGCGATGGAGAGAGATCTCACAGCACGCACTCCGAAACCCTGGCTAGATTTTCTAATTGAATATACCTATCCACAAGTTTATTCTTCTATTAATCATGCACATGACAACGATTTAAAGGAAGGCGCGGCCGCAAGTTGTGTAGCTAAAGCTTTGGGAGACGAAGCTAAACAGTTAGGGCAAGACCTTTTAGATGAGGCCTTTGGACTAGTTGATGCTATTCTTCTTAAGTTTAACGAAAAACTATGCAAGTGGGATGGAGAAGAAGTTAAAGCAAATTGGAAAGAAATTGGCTTAATATATGATCCGGATGATTCAGAGGGAAAAAAGAGTTTATGGGCATTTGCACAAGAGCAAGCCTTAGAAGATATAGATTTTGCACACACGCCATTCGATAGTCTCTGCGCAGGAATAATAGATAAGTTAAATGGCTCTTCTAGTGTTGATGATACAATTGAAAGAGTATTTACGGAAGATCTGGCACAAATTAAATTATGTGGCCTCTCAGAATTATTGATGGAGGCTCTCTCTTGCATGTTCCAGGGGCTATCCCTGGAGGAAGCACTGTCTAGGGTATTAAAAGCGGCTCTTAAGGGAATGTCAATTGATAATTTTGGTGCGTTATTTGTAGGATTACCACCAGAAAAACAAGCAGAATTAGATGCCTTAGTAAAGAAAAAAATTGAAAGCGGTGATATTTTTAAAGACGCCGGCGCAAATCAAGAGCTTTCAGACACAATAGCAGTAGCAGCAACAAGTACTGCAGCCGGAACAGTAGAGCACCCATGGAAAGCCAACCCAGAAGATCCTACAAAGGGCGGTACTCCAGGAGTCACAGTTGAAAGCACTATATCTGGTAAATCTAATAGGCCCTTGGCTAAGACATTTGATGCGGGATCTGCAGAAAACAGAGCTAAACTTAATCCCAATGTTGTATTACAAGCATATGTTATAGCTATATTAGAAATTTATAATGATAACTATCTAGAATTATTAAATGAACTTAATAAATTTCCTGGCGCCAATATAATAGCACATGTTATTGCTTCAATTAGTTGTCCAAGGCCCCCCACCAATTCAGAACTAGGAATTAGTTGGATTAAAGACGTTGAACTTCCATCACTTTGTGATATAGGTAAGTTTGACATATCGATGCCGCCTTTTAAAAATCCATTTGATTGGCTACCGGGAACAAAAGATCTCTTCGGCCTTATTCAGCAGGCGGCAATAGAAGCAATTCAACAGATGGTTATAAATATGGTGAAGATAGTTCTGACGAGATTATGCAGCATCCTCGGTGATGCCGCATGCTCGGCCCTAGCACTCGCAGGAGATCTTGCAGCGTCCTTACCAGATGTACTAACGGGTCGCGACACATTTAAAAACATCATTAAAGAATCGCTTTGCGGCGACGGCGCCGATAGCGATACTGTTGATGATACAATGGTTGAGATGCTAGCCAATTTAGGCCTAGGCGCCGCAGCCTTTGCAGATGAAGAAAGGTTAATGGAGTTTGTAGGAGACGTATCATCAAACGCCACAGCGCAGCAGTGGGCTGATATTTTGAATGGATCGCCACCAGCAGCATTTTTATCAATTATCGATAACTTAATAGAATATGAATATACAGAATATAGAGACATCCTTCCAACAGAAGAACATCTTACAAACTTATTTAAACAATGCGGTAATTTAATGCCCGTAGCAGATAGAAGCGCACTCGCTGCAGCCGCGGCAGCCATCGCTGATGGCCAAGTAAACCCAAGCCTTTGCGCCTCACCAGAACAGGTCGCAGCGCTTGAAGCTGCAAGATGCGAACTTATGCAAGGTCGCGCCACAGAAGAACAATGTCGTCAGATGCAGCCCGATCCTGATATTGAAGAAATAGCCAGCTGGGCCCACAACCCACCATTTATATTTCCTCCATTAATATCCGATCCAGGTTGTGATAATGGAATTTTACCATATGAACCAAAACAATCTGCAGAGGCAGCTTCCAGCGGAATTAGCGATCAACTAGAGGCATTAAAAAATGATTTTTCTACAGACATGCTAGGGTCTGGGCCCTGGGAATCAGATTATGGGCTTCTTAATATGATTTTGTCAGATACTCACGGTAATCCATATACAGCCCATGTAAGAAGGGTTGCTAATGATTTCGGAAAACAACAATATGTTGATTTTTATGTCGACGATGCTGAAGTCGACCGGAAAGATAAAGGAATCTGGTATGATGACATAGAGGAGCAATATGGAGCTTTCCCTATAGATGTTGCTAGTTGGTTACAAGATCAGATGACCGGTACACCGATTAGTGTTGTTTCAAATAATATATTAGATCCAGGCTCCAGAATACCGAAGTTTTATGACGGATCCGATTCTGATTTAGAAGGGACGATTTCATATGAAAGTTTAGAATATAATACAAGGATAGAAATAGATGCTGCAGCAAAAAAGGTAGTATTTTTTAAAAAACCACGGAAGGCCGCTCCAGATTTAGAGATAGAATTTCACGAAAATCATGAAGACAGAGGTTGGAGATACGAGCTTTATTTATCAGATTTAATCGAAACAGAGGATACATCACAAATAATCAATAGACCAGACGATAATGCTAGAGTAGTAATATATGAAATTGAAGGTGAAGACGAGGAAGACGAGGAGTACGAAGAAGAGGTGGTTTATGAATTTTTATCATCTGACGATACTTTAAGTAAGATTAGCACATTTGAATATCCAGCTTTTCGCGCGACATTCCAAGGCCACCAACCCTATTTGCCACAGGTTGTATTGCTGCATGAAATGCTTAAGCAAAGCGCCCCAACTGTTTCTTTAAGTAAAGATCAGGTTAAAGAATATTATGATTCACATATGTCAGAAATAATAAATGATATAAAACAGGAAATTGCCGATAATGAAGACGCTTTTACTTTTGGTGCTGCATTTGATGATTTATTGATTGGCGATATAGAATATGTTGTCAACAAAGGACAAACTTCCGCTGATGGAGGGACGCGCTATAAAAAAGTAGAAGTCCCGGAATATGATAGCGATGGCGATCCTGATGGAACAAGAAAAATTAAAAACAGAGATCAAATATTAGGTATGAGTCAAATGCAATATAATTACGAACGAGATCCGGACTCAGCCGTTCCAAATAGGGTGTTTTATTTAGATCCAGCAACTTTTGGAGGTTCATATAAGAATCCGCCTCTGTATATTAAATCAGTTGAAAATAAAGGCTGGCTTGGATTCGTTAATGTGGTGTTTCCGGAACTAAGTCCCTGTAAGCCATCTAAAACAGATGTAATTGATTTTGAAGATATTCAAGAAAAAATCTATAACACATACTCAAAAACTCCCGAAGACGAGAGATTAAAATCAGATCCAGAATGCATTGTAGAAAATCCATATGAAAGAATATTAGAAAGGCCCTCTGTTGCAGGATTGGAAGGATTAATTACGGCAACTATAAGAATATTTGCATCAGTTCATTTTATAAAATCTCTTGCAACATTTACTAAATTCAGGCCAACTTTTCCAGATAACTTTAGTTCAATGTATGCCGATTTTATTATCGAAGATATGGAGAAGTCTTTTCTTGATGCACAAGGAAGTTTTGCTGAAGCTTTTAATACCTTTAAAGACGATGAATTTTGGTATGCATTTTTAGAGCAAGCTGTACAATTATATGATAGAAGATCTGATGTAGATCGCGATGGCGATATTGTAAATCCCCCAGCAACAGCGGTTAACGCATTGATAGAAATTAATGATTTAATTGAAAGATTAGATATTCCAACCGAAACAGAATGGAAAGAACAAGAAAGATTAAAGGCCTTCGCCTCGGGCCCGGGCGCTTCCCTAGTAACTGCCGGTCTCTCGGGCCTTATAGCTGAATCTTATCAAGAATTTAAAGATAAAAAAGTTTTTAACTTTATACGCGCCACAGAAGATAAAGCAAAAGTGGTTCTTAAGCAATTAGTATTAGAGCAACTTGAGTACATGGGTAAAAAATTTATAGACAATTTAGAAGCTATTGATATGCAGCCAGATATTTATGATTTAGCATATTATCTATTAGAAAACTTTACTGCAGGAGGCGAGGACCTAGACTTAAGAAAAGAAAACCTTAAAGAAGATTTTTCAAAATTAGAAGAAGGAGACGGGCAATATACGAGTGGTGGCGACTTTAGTCTCCCAGATGGTTCAGATTATATTGGATACTATCATAGCAATGAAGACGAAGAAGGTAATATAGTTTTTATGGCTGGAGAAACCCATGTAGTAGATAGCCATGAGACCCTTACCCCATTAGAAAGTAGGATTATAGTACCAATTGGAGATATTAGCGATTATGGGACAGAAACAGGCACCAGTACAGACCCATTTGTAATAGAAAAATATATAAGCATTGAGGGAGTAAAATATAATATAGCAGAAGCTCTTGCAATAATTAAAGCCAATGATAATTCTCTAAATGTTTCTGATATTTATGCCGGCTCGCTTAGGCACGTAACGGATGATGCTGGAAGAATTGTTGGAGTTGGTGGCAAGCTGGGAATTAGATATGGATTAGAATTTTCTGCCTATATCTCTTCTGTTGCAAGTAAAATAACAATTACTAATGTTGAAATAAACGCACTAGATACTACTATAGGACAAGTGAGCGCCCTAGAAGCAAACAGTAAATTATTGTTATGCCTTATTAATAATCTCAAAGAAGACGACAAGTTCAAACTAATGTACCAGTATATTTTTCCGTTTAATAAAATGACTTCCTTTATGGCAATTTATAATGATTTAAGCTTTTTAAGTTCTATTGGACAAACATCAACTGAAGAACCCGCCCGCGGGACGGAGAACGCTAGCGAAAAGGCCGGCCGGGCTGTTACAATCAAAAAGGTAGGTCGTGGAGACGACAAGTATTATGAAACTAGTATAGCAGACGGACAAAAAGGCTGGGATCCCCCTGACTCCCGCTCGCAGCGCATGTTTGTAAGAGAATACGATAATTGGGATAGAACCTTATTAAGAAACTCAAAAGCTAGAGTTAAAAAAATATTTAAAGGATATTATTTTTCAAGAGACTTTGATCCTATGTCGGCATTTAAAGGCAGAGGCGGAAGAGGGAAACCTTCATTTCCATGGTTAAAGAATCTCAAAATGAGCTTTAATAAGGCCCCTGGTGAAGAATTACTCACATGGTTCCAGAGACGCCGGCTTCGTGATAATCCATTTAATTCAAAAGGGGCCTTGTGCAAAAAGAAAGAATAGGTAGTATTTATGGAGGGAGCAACACATGTCATCATTAAGCGTTAGATTGCCATTACGTCGCGACAGCGATGATGGCTATAAAATGATAAAAAGCATCCAAGGCATGGTTAAACAAAACTTTAAAATGTTATTATTAACCATTCCAGGAGAAAGAGTGATGATTCCAGAATATGGCGTAGGGCTCCCTCGATATTTATTCGAACTTCCTAGTAGCAATCTTGAACAAAATATTTCATCTAAAATTAACGAACAAGTAGATAAATATATGCCTTATTTACGAATAGATAATATGCAATTTAATACTTTAGCCAATGAACCAAACAGTCTACATATAGAAATAACCTATTCTATTCCTAGTTTAAATTTTAGAGATTTATTGGCACTTACTATTTAAAATAGAGGTTTTATAAATGGCCGACGATCAAAAGAAAATCATACCAATAAATTATACAAATCGTGATTTTGCTACTATTCGAAAAGATTTGACAACAATTGCCGAAAGATTGTATCCCGATACCTTTCAAGATTTTTCAGAAGGCTCTTTTGGAGCCCTTATGTTAGATGCTGTCGCCTATGTTGGTGATCAGCTATCATTTTATCTTGATTACAATGTGAATGAATCGTTTTTAGATACTGCTTACCAATATACTAATGTTTTAAGGCATGGCCGTATCTTGGGGTATAAAGACACCGGTACTCCATCAACATATGGTCAAGTAGCGCTTTTTATTATGGTACCAGCAACAGCAACCGGGCTTGGTCCAGATACAGACTATATACCAATTTTAAAACGCGGCACAAGATTTTCTTCTACTACTCGCGGCGCCTTTGTTCTTTTAGAAAATATTGACTTTAATGATCCAAAAAATGTAACAATTGTTGCAAGAGTTGATGAAAGCACTGGCGCCCCAACACATTACGCCATTAAAGCATTTGGTAATGTTGTATCTGGTTTTTTTAGTCAAGAATCTATTCGAGCCGGCTCATTTCAAAAATACAAAAGATTGGCCATGCAAGCTTCAAATGTATCTGAAATTTTAAGCGTTGTTGATTCTACCGGTAACGAGTATTATGAAGTAGATTTTCTATCACAAGATATCGTCTTTAAAGAATTGCCAAATAATAATTTTAAAAAGGACAATGTCCCATCAGTTATAAAGCCCTACCTAGTCTCTAGAAAATTTGTTATAGAACGCTCCTCTGGCGGCCGGCCAATATTGCAATTTGGCACCGGGCAAGATGGTGTAACAAATGTTGTTGCCGAGCCTCAAACTGTTGCTTTAGATGTGTTTGGAAAAGACTATGTTAGTAGCACAACCTTTGATCCAACCAAACTAAGTAAAAATGAGAATTTCGGGATAGTCCCATACGACACAGTATTGACAATAACTTATCGAGGCTCTAGCACTACAAATAGTAATATCGGTGTAGGAACATTAACTACAGTTGTATCGGCTGATTTAGAATTTACTGATGAATCAGACCTTACCGCGGCCAAAATGCAAGATGTTATCAGCTCTTTAGAGGTTAATAATGAAGAACCAATTATTGGAAACGTTACGGTACCTAATTCAAGCGAGGTAAAGAGAAGAATTTATGATACTTTCCCGACACAAAATCGTGCTGTAACACAGGCAGATTATGAGAATTTAGTATATCGCATGCCAGCAAAATATGGCTCAGTAAAGAGATGTTCGATGCAAAAAGATCCTGACTCTCTTAAGAGAAACTTAAATGCTTATGTTATTTCAGAAAACAGGCTTGGCAAACTAACAAAAACTAATTCTACTATTAAAAATAATTTAAAAACTTGGTTAAATCATTATAGAATGGTAAATGATACGATTGATATTTTAGATCCTTATATTATCAATCTTGGAATTCAATTTATAGTTAAAGCACAAGTTAACGCTAACAAATATACAGTATTAAATGCGTGTGTTAACGCTTTGACGCGCAAATATAAGACTAGTTTTTATATAGGAGAGCCCTTTTATATTAGTGATGTTTACCAAGAACTTAAATCGGTTACTGGCGTTTTAGATGTCGTAAAAGTAAAATTAGTTAATAAAACGGGAACAGTCTATTCTAGTGTTATACTCGATATTAATGACAACCTATCCCCTAATGGAGATTATTTAATCATCCCTAAGAATGCAATTGTAGAAATTAAATTCCCAGCAGTTGATATTAAAGGAAAAGTTAGATAATGGCGATTAAAAAATATGTAGCCGATGCTGATACAACTATAGTTAATGCATATCAACCAAGTTTAACTAATCGTGGCACTGGCTCAAACATGGGTGAAGCTGATGTATTAGAAGTGTTTTCTATCTATGGAAGACAAACAACTAGTTCTGCAGAATTGTCGAGAGCTTTAATTAAGTTTCCTGTAAACACTATTTCTACTGATAGAACAAACGGTGTAATCCCAGCTAGTGGCAGTGTAAGCTTTTATCTTCGTATGCATGATGCACAACATTCGAAAGCTGTTCCACGAGATTTTAAGTTAGCTGTTTTATCTGTATCCCAATCCTGGGAAGAAGGCATCGGTTTAGATTTAGAAGGCTACGCAGATAAAACTTTTGGTAAAATTGGCTGTAACTGGATGTCTGCATCTAAAACAGCGTATTGGACAGACAAATCCGGCCAACTCCTTGCGGGCGGCTCATATCATACGTCAAGTACTGCGTCAGAAGAAGTATTTTTACTAACACAGTCTTTTTCAACAGGAATAGAAGATTTAGAATTAGACATTACACCGTTAGTAGAGCAGTGGATCGCCGGAACATATTCAAATTATGGGGTAGGCGTACACTTATCAGCAAGCTATGAGGCTTTTTGGTCTGGTTCTGCCAACCTCGTTACGAGCAGAGGGCCACCCGGAGTAATAGATAACAAGGGCGCCGATGATACGACACAAAGTGTCTTGTATAACCCAAGTGGCTCAAAATCATCTTATTATACTAAAAGATTTTTTGCGAGAGGTTCACAATATTTCTTTAAGCGCCCAAGTATTGAAGCAAGATGGAATGATATAGTTAGAGATGATCGCGCCGATTTCCGATTTAGCAGTTCTTTGGCCCCCGCGGCAGACAATTTAAATACATTATATTTTTATAATTATGTTCGTGGACAATTAACAGATATACCAAATTTAGGGTCGGACAAGAGAATTTATATAAGTATTTTTTCGGGCTCATCCGGCGGATTCTACGGTAGCTATGCAGATAATGTAGCGCCCGCCGACCTCCCAGTATCGGGCACCACAGGAAGTATACAAATTTTGTCGGCCGATGATGGAGGCAGCGTCCGAAGCGGTTATCTAACCGTTGTAACAGGCGGTATTGTGTCAACAGGAATTTACAGTGCATCATTTGCCTTTACAGGATCGTCAACACTAGAGACAATATATGATGTATGGTTTACGGGTAGTCACAATACTATAAATGCATACGATGCACTAACACAATATTTTACCGGCTCAGCTAAAACAATAACCCCGCGCGCCTCCAATACGATTTCAAGACCAAGTTACTATCTTAATGTTACAAATTTGCGCAATAGATACAACAGCAACGACACTGTGCGATTTAACCTATACGTTAGAAACAAGAACTGGTCTCCAACTATCTATAATGTAGCAAATTCAACTGTTGAAACCACCACAATTCATAGTGCATCTTATAGAGTTTATAGGACGCTAGACGCCTACGAAGCAGTTCCTTACGGAACAGGAAGCGAGCTGCATACAGGGCTTTCTTATGATGTTTCAGGAAATTATTTTGATTTTAATATGAAACTTTTAGAGCCTGGATATGAATATGCATTTAAATTTGCTTTCTATGATAATAAACTAAAAACATGGATTGAGCAAGACACCGCGTTCAAATTTAGAGTAGAAAACTATGAGTATTAAAAAGCTTTTTCAATCTACAGAGGAAGTCAGAAGTTACCAAGCCGATACAACACAAAAAGATTTATTCGAAGATGTTGAATCGGCAAGAAACGCTGAGGCAATAAAAGAGCAACAAGAAGCTTATATAGCCCCTGTTGATTATTCAAAGCCGCAACAATTTGCTAGATATGGATCTGCGTATTTATATTATAAAACAGCAATTGATCGTATCCTCGATTATTATCCATATGATGGCTCAGACGCTGAAATAAATGAATTTGCTAATAAAGCTCTAGGCGTTGATAGATATGTATTTAATAACGTTTATCCGCGCACAAATGGCTATGCAATTTTCAGTCCGGATGACTCGGGCAACGGGTGGGGAGATACCGGTTCTCTTCCGTCCGGTTATGGCCTGCCGAGTACATTAGAACATATCACTTTTAAAGGTGGTCCTGGAACAGGTTCGTTCGCGTCGGGCAGCAGCTTAAAAACGATATCATATAATGAACAAAATAGCAAGTTTCAACACGCCAATATATATGACGAAGATATTTATACGACTGCGGGTCTCCCATCGAATTATGGATCGGGGTCTCGTGAATCAAACTTAAAATCGAACTTTGAGCGCGGCGTTACAATAGAATTTTGGGCAATAACGGGCTCTGATTGTTCTCTAGATCATTTAGGCGTTCGAACTCAGAAACAAGTACTAGTAGATATTTGGAACGGTAGCTTGTCTGGTTCGCTCGACTATAGTAGAATTACAATTGAGTTAAACGCATCTGCTAGCAGTGGCACCTCTCCGTTTTTAATTACTGCTCTGTCTGGAACAGCTTCTGGATCCTATTGCGCTGGTATTTTCTCGAACTCCGTAGGAAAGAGTATTACAGTTGACACACTCTCTTCGTGGCATCATTATGCATTAGTTTTGCAAAACTCTGGAAGCGATCTGATAACAAAGTTCTATCTTGATGGTAAGCTAAACCACATGTCTTCCTCTGCTAACTCTAAGCTAGGAGAATTGACAGCAAAGAACATGAAAGGCCGTATCGGCGCACTTCTAACAGCGCCTTCTGGAACAGTGCCAGCCGATCCAACGTCTCTAGCAGGTGCCGGAAAACTTTCTGGCTCAATTGACGAATTCCGATTCTGGAAGGTTGCGAGAACAGCCAAAGAAATTGGAACAAGTTGGTTTACTCAGGTCCGCGGAGGTGTTAACACGGACATTTCTAATACCGAATTAGGCCTATATTATAAGTTTAACGAAGGGATCACGGGTACCGCAAGTGTTGATCGTACAGTTTTAGACTATGGTGGTCGTATTGCAAATGGTGTTTGGACAGGATATAGCTCCAATTCAAGAAATACAGGCTCTGCAATAGTTTCAGCCTCCGCAGCAGCAACAGAGTATGAAGACCCAATTGTATATGCATCTCATTCAGATGTTACATCACTTAAGACTTTGCTTTTGGCTACCGGTTCTTATCACGATTCTACTAACAACAATATGATTCAGAGCTTAGCACCATCTTGGGTTATTGAAGAACATGATGATTCAGAAAATAATAATTTAAATTATCTTTCACATATTATCGGCGTTTATTTCGATAAATTATTTTTGCAGATCACAAGCTTACCGGGAATAAAACAAACAAATTATCCAAGCTCATCTCACAAGCCGCTGCCTTTCGCAGAGCACTTGCCCCAAAGTTTAGGTCTATACACACCAGAGCTTTTTATTGATGCGTCGATAATGGAAAAGTTCTTAAACAGAAATGAGACATCGTTATTTGAGGGCGACTTAGACGAAACAAAGAATTTAATTTACATTAATTTGTATAATAATCTCGCCAACATATACAAAAGCAAGGGTACTCACCGCGCCATTAGAAATGTTTTTAGATGTTTTAATATTGATGAAAATCTGCTTAAATTAAATGTTTATACAAACAATCAAACATATGAGCTTAAGAATAATTTAAAACAATATGTTACCAATAAGAAATTTTTAAACTTTAATACAGCTAGTAATCTAGGTGCCGTGGTATATCAGGCTCAAGACCGTGCTCACGCAACTGCAACAATAACCTTTGCTGGAGCAGCGAGCAACGGCGACAGTATTACAATAGTCGATACTGCTGGTACAAGCAAAACATATGCTGTTGCATCTGCTACCGATGCGGCTTCGGGAGAGTTTGCAGGCGAACCGGCCGGCGGCATGAACGGCTTAGCTAATGGTTTGGCATTATGTATTGCAAATGCAGCAGGTCACAATGGAACAATTACTACTTCTGCAACTGCAACAGGCCAAATTACCCTGACACAGGCTGTTGGTGGTACCGCTGGAAATACTACAATTACCAAAGGTAGGTTTGCAACTGCAACAATAACATTTGCTGGGGCAGCGAGTAATGGTGACACTATTACAATAGTCGATACTGCTGGTACAAGTAAGACATATACTGTCGCATCTGCTACTGACGCAGCTGCGGGGGAGTTCGCGGGCGAACCAGCAGGCGGCATGAACGGTTTAGCTAATGGCTTGGCATTATGTATTGCAAATGCAGCAGGTCACAATGGAACAATTACTACTTCTGCAACTGCAACAGGCCAAATTACTTTGACACAAGTCGGCGCCGGTTCCGATGGAAATACTACAATTACCAAATCTGGCTTAGGCGTAGCGACAGTTGTGCAATGGAGTGGTGGTACAGATACAGGCTTAGGCGTAGCGACAGTTGTGCAATGGAGTGGTGGCGCAGGTAATGACGAAAGCCTTGGGTATATCTCGGGTTCACTAGCGGGCCAGTCTGGCGGCCATGGCTATGAAGACAAATATGGCCTTACAGTAGAAGCTGATATTACATTCCCATACTATTCATATGAAAAAGAGGATTTTCCCCGCACATTCTTAACAGCATCACTCTTCGGGATGCATACTGTTGATACAGGAAGCGCTGATTCAAAGAGCGGCACTAACACGGGATTTGTATCCAACTTAGCTACTGCTCAACCTGACCTCGCCAACTTCCAGGTGATGGCCATTAGGCCCCGCGGGAAATCTAAGAATGTTTATTTCCAACTAACATCATCAAACTATCCTTACCCGATCTCTTCAGATATTCACAGCGCCATTACCAGTAGTATATTTTTCAATGTATATGACCAAGAACGTTGGAATCTATCTGTCAGAGTAAAGCCTAGTACCTATCCACTTGCGGGAATAGTTAGTGGCGCCTCATCCACCCACCCTGGAATAACCGCACCCGTGGGCTTAACGTATACATACGATGTTATATTCCGCGGCGTTAGCACGGGAGTTGACTCTCCATCAAAGAGTTTCGAAGTAACGGGATCCATGACCCGGGCCGCCGGAGAATATTTTCTTCGCTCAGCGAAAAGAGTTTATACTGGAGCGCGAAGAACAAATCTTACTGGTGCGCTTCTAAACCAATCTGATGTATTGGTTTCATCAATTAAATATTGGGCAAAATATCTCGATAATAGTGATTTAAACCAACATGTCGATGATTTCGAGAATTATGGAATATCAGATTCATATAGAAATATTTCTGCATTAGATCCAGGTCTCGAAATGACTGACGGCACCAACACCCGATTGGATATTCTTAATTTAAACACCCTAGCCTTAAACTGGAATTTTGTTAATGTGTCTAGTTCGGGCGATGCTAGCAGCCCTCTGTCTAGCAGTTTTTATGTAACAGATATTAGTTCTGGTTCCGCGCTGCTTAGGAATAATTATGGCTGGGTTGGTAATTTGGCAGGATACCAGCATACAGGATACGGAGCACATTTTCCAACAGCATCAACAACAGTTGTCAACAAGCAACTGGTTAATACATATAAATTTATTGATCCAGAACAAGCAGTTTCGGCCGATATGATTAAAATTTTATCGGATGATGACAGAGTATATGGTGTTGTAGAGACCGTACCAAATTATTATTATACCCTAGAAAAGAGCATGTATGGTGCAATTTCGGAAGAGATGTTGGATTTTTTTGCCGGGGTCGTTGACTTTAATAATGTTATTGGAGAACCCGTCAACAGATATCGGGAACGATATAAGAATTTAGAAAAATTAAGAGAAATTTTCTTTAGAAAAGTAACAACAGTATCGGATGTAGAAAAGTTTATTGAATATTATAAATGGTTTGATGACACGCTTTCTATAATAATTGGCCAGCTTTTACCGGCCTCAGCAGAGTTTTCTTCCGATGTTTATAATACAATTGAAAGCCACGCCCTTGAAAGAAATAAATACAAGACCCCATACCCAACATTAGAGTTTGAGGAGCCAGATCTAAATCAAGCACTTGAAGGCGTCAAGGCCGGCTCTTATGATTGGCATCAAGGATCTTCCAACATCACGGCTTCCCCTCGTGATACTAAAACTAGATTAGCCTTTTGGCGTGAGCGCGCCCTTAGATCAGCAGAGGAAATCACTGCAAGGAAAGATCTTCCCAGCAACACTACTTTGGCCGATATTATTGACTCACAAAGAGAAACAATTCGTAAAGTTTCTTGGTCATCACCTCGAATGAGTCAAAGCTTTCCAACTTCATTTACTGATCAAGGAGCAGTATACCAAAGCAGAGAATTTGCAAAGAGAAATTTCAATAAAATTGCAATTGAAACAGTAGACAAAATTGATGCTATTGGAGGAGGAGTTAATTTTGAACAATCAAAAAACATTCACTTTACTTATGATGCATTATACCCGGCCGGCCCAATAAACTTAGCGGATGGCAGTTACACACCAGAAAATGTATTGGTTGGGTTCACAGAAGATGTTGTAAAATTACAAAAGCTTGAGATGTTAGACTCTAACCTCACTAATAAGAAAATTAAACGAAACATTAAAGTTCAACATGGTAGAGATTGGGAAGATGGCTTAGGAAAGTTAAACGTTAGATCGGCTATAGCATTCCCGTTCAATATAATGAGTTCTTCAGTTGTAAGTGGTTATAATAAAGCTGTTGTCAATTTAGTAACTGCAAGCATAGAAATTACCAACTTACATAATGATGTGTATGGTCGCGACATGGAGGTGCCAATGCAAGGCCCCTTTACAAACCATGTTGTCGGCGGCCACCAATCCCGCCACGTACCAATAAATTACGGTTCAGACAGCTATTCAAGTCGACCCGAAGCTTGGAAATTATTATTAGGCAGATGTGTAGATGATACTGTTACCAGCGGCGCCATTGGTCTCGTCGGCGCCGACTACCCCTGGCCAGAAGCTAACGATCCAGGTTCAACACCATATCCTATGACAGCTTCTCAAAAGGCTGTATATTATAGAGATTTAGTTGCCAAGAGCCCAGTTAATATTAAAAATATTCTTCTTACTAGCGGCTCTACTCCTGGTTCTGTGAAGCTTGGAAATTATCGTAAAAACTATGAAGTCGTTAGTACCTTTGGCGCCTATGCCAACCCTAGGTGGTTTCTGGATCACCAACCAGTATTGCCGGCAACAATTACAGACCAAGGTAACTTAACTGCTTCAAGTGTAGTGGGAACAATTTTGGCAATCGAGCGCGCCGAAAATATTGGACAGGGTTTCAAGCCAGATCATTTTGATTGGGATATAGGATATTTAGTAACCGACAATAGCAGTTCTGCCGATAATAAATCTATCATTACACAGCGATTTGGTGCCCCCGGAGGCAGAGAGACATCCGCAAGAATGATGAGAGACATCCGCTCCGGCGAATTTTCAGTCTACAATACCTTAAATAATCGTAACTTAACAGTTATAAAGCCTTCACAAGGGCCGGCCAACACATCCACCGTGACAGGCGCCCTCGACGAGCCAGTTGGCATCCGCGTTTCTGATATTCATTTTGAAGACTATGGCTTAAACTCTCATGTCTCTCGCCATAGTGCACAGTTTGGCTTAGATGCACTGCAATCTGCAGATTATTTATTAACTACTGACTTAGTTACGCCCAGTTCTGGTAGCACATATACATATAGATCCAAAGATTCACTACAGGGTTGGTGGCGATTAAATACAGATGTTTTTGCATCCGGGGACGCAATAGATAGCAGCGGGAAAGACCGTGCCGGCTCTATTTCCCCCGCCGGCGACCGGCCGAGGTTTGATCCATACAATTATCCGGCCGAAAAAATTCAAACAGCCACATGTATTTTTGATGGCACCGACGATCAAATAGATATTGGTACCTCAGTGGTATGGGATAAAATTATTGGGAACAATACATCTGCCGGCTCAACCCAATTAATGACTTTTTCAGCTTGGGTTAATGTGGCGCCAGGGTCCGGCCTCGACCGAATACTTGATTTTGGCAACCGGGATATTGTACTCATTACTCATGGCACAAGTAAATACGTTGGTTTTGAAACATCATGGAATGGCTCTACCATCACAAAGGTGACGGCCAACAACACAATTGAAACGGGCAAGTGGCACCATATTGCCGTTACATACGATGCCAACACCACAGGTAATGTGCCCAAAATATATATTGATGGTGAACACATAGCCGTAACAGGCGGCTCCCCATCGGGAACATGGGATGGCATTTCCGGAGTCAACTGTTATATTGGTGGCTATACTGCTTTTTTCACGGGTCGCTTGGCCGATATTGCAGTCTGGAATTCAATACTGCATCTAGACGAGATCAAAGCACTTTATAACTTTGGTTCTACTTTTGATTCTCGCCCAAGTATGTTTAAGACTAATAGAAACCCAAAAAGAAGAGCCACCATGGAAATTGGCTACAACCAGCAAACTCTTGACGGCATAACAGGATCAACCTATCGGTATGATAACCTTAATGTTCAGCATCCAATTCCACAAATGGACCGACAATATTCATGGGTAGCGAACTCGATTGTTAAATCTGATGATTTACGATATTTCGGAAGGGCTACTATTGATGGTCCCCTCGCAGGATATTATTCAAGTTCGATAGACGGATATGTGCCATATTTTGACTATGTTACTGCAAGCAGTCGGGCAGATACATATGTTGGCGGCGCCCTTAGCAGCGCCGTCGCACAGGCAACGACAGGACTCAACACAGTAACCGCTGAGCCCATTACGGCATCATCAAACACACTAGGATATCCCCTTACAGAACCGGGTACCGCTTATATAAATAGATTTCTCTCAGGTGCAGGAGGCCCCATTCCTTCCCTCTCGACCGCCAAACTTCCAGCCGGCGGCGTTCAAGGGGTTGACTCTGCAGATTATTTAAATCTTTTGCTAACTCGCCGCGGCTCCTCGTTCGGCTGGAACTGGAAAGCATTTCACCAACATGATCATCCGATTCTTGCGCTAGAAAGATCAAGCGCATCATTTTCCTTCTTATCGACAGAAGATGGTACAACGTTGGCTCATTATAGACTGCCGCCGGTTTCGGTAAGAGGCCGACCAGTTCTACTCAATATTTCAGGAGGAGGAAATTTTGATAACAGTACGACGCTTAAAGCAACGCACAACAATGAGGAAATCTTCTTTAATGATCGTGACTGCAATGAGCTTTTAGCCCCCGACCCAGATTCGATTGTAACGCCGTATGAGCAACTTGTAAGCATATATAGAGGCAAATTTAACTGGGTTCTTTATTCTGAAAATCTTTATCCATCATTAAGAAATGAATTTTCAAGTTCTATTACAACTCGCCTTGGATATGATAATAAGTTTTGGAGGGACACTTCTGTTGAAAGGATTGCTCTCGGAGCAGACCAGAAAAATTCATGGAATAGAACAGTAAGTCAAAGTAGCTGGCCTTTGGAGGCTCAATCTGACTGGGCGACGAGAACAACTTACCCGACCGCACAGGATGGAACCGACAACTTAGCACTAATAATCACTGGCAAGTCTGGAGAATTACAGAATAACTACTTCCATACTTTAAATCAATATAATGACAATGCGCTATCAGACGCAAACGAAGCAGCTATTTTAGCACCGGGTGCTCTTTATGCAAGAAAGCACATGCTCGATACATATACTTCCGTTGTTGGGCCCAACGGCCCACTTATTGCCGAGACTGCTAGCATTTGTATTAGACGCAAGGGCATCGCTGAATCTGGATCATGGCCTTCGGCCAACTCGGCCGGCGGCGCCTATAATGGTTTTGCTGTTTTGCCGCCATGGGGATATAACACGAACGCCGCTCCTGGGGTAAAACAATATCGAGTTGAAGAATATGGTGGCGAGGCACATTGGGACGCTCCTACGCAGGCAGGCATCGTATCACAAACCGTCGTGAATGCGCGCGCCACTGGATCGATTACGATTGATAGTGTAACAGGATGGGATGGAGTTGCAGCCGATAACGGCCAGTTCACAGTCGCCGCGGCGGCCGGCACACCTGCTGAACTCATTGCTTGGACTGGCGAAGCTTCTGGAAGTATTGAGGTTAAAAAGTCGGCCGATCTCACAGACGCCGTTTATACTGCTTATGAGCCAAAGATGTGGGCAGGTCATGCGACTGCAGATATCGACGTCTGCGACGGCACCAAGGCCAACTGGGGCGATGGCACTTCGGCAAACGGCAGATTTACAATCAGTGGAGTTCTTTTTTCTCCAGAGAACAGCGCCAATAAAGATGCGCCGGCCTCAATCAGTTCGACATCATATTCATTTGGTACCAACGACTGTTCAAACGCAAACGATATAGCGCTTGCAATCTATAATGCAATTGCTTTAGCAAAAACTAACGGTCACATCGCTGTCACGCCTTCTCTAAACGCCCCATGGGTAAGACTTGTAAGAGACTCTGCCGGATCTACTAGTGATACTATCGATCCGCACGATATACCTTCCCACGGCCCCCTCGCTCAATTCCGTACTCCTGCTCAAAATGGTTCCGCATTTACGTCCGCTACGGCCTGGAGCGGCGGAGGATCTGCCAGAACATTTATTATTACAGATTCTGCAGACGCTAAGCTCCCGGTCACTTTTACAGCAACAGCAACTGGTAATGCCGTAGTTCGAACGGGCACAAGGGCATATACATTTGGGCTAGAAAGTGCGAACACTCACAAAAAAATTGCTGATCAGATTTATTTTGCGATTTTAACGGCATCGGCTGGAACAAACAATACCGGCTCTTCTGAATTAGATGTATATCCGAGAGAAAACGCCACTGCCGGCGATCCGCTGGTTCGCCATACGTGGGTTGGGATGACACAGAATTCAGCAAGTAGCGACGGCAATAACAGCATTGCCGGCACAGCAGATGATTCTCCTGCTGTAGCTATCTTTGCGGGATTGGCAGGCGGAACCACCGCTCCTACTATAATATTAACCGATGCTGCGCTCAACTCGGTTACATTCACTGGGACCGCCGGCGCGCGCACAACTGCTGGAGAAAAGATCTCTGACACAGCCTATAAATTTGGGCTTAGTTATAACGCCTATCTGTATTCTACCTCCACCACTACAGTATGTAGCGGTATTGACGACGCCATCGAGTTGGCACAAGATAATGGAGATTTAGCGATGGCGTCTAATCAAGAAGCCGCGGTCCTGTTCCTTACACAAGATAATGCCGGTACAATCCCTCCATATGGGAATAGTTCTGTTGAAGGTACTGCCGAGGGCTCGTCGCTTATTACTGTTCAGGCGAGATTGAAGGACGGAGAACCCCTAAGAACAATTACTCTCACAGATGGAAAAGCAAGAACAGTCACATTTCAGCAAGATTCAGGAGAAACGGCAGCTGCCAGAACCGATGCAAATAATTATAAATTTGGTAGCTCGGGGGCCAGTACCACCACTATCTGGGCCAAGCGCGTTAATGATGCCATCGCGCTAGCGAAGACTAATGAAGAACTATCGATTACATCAACTAGCACACTGAATCTTGTTTCGCTAACACAAGATATTTCTGGCGCCGCCGGGCAAACTGAAATTACCGGTACGGCACCAGCAATAGACACCTTTCCCACCACCGGCTCCGCATCTCCAAAGGCAACCTATAGCCAGTTTGCCGGCGGTTCCAGCGCTGACTTTGTTTGGGCAAGTTATCCTTCTACGCCATTTTATAGTAAATTTGATGATTTTAATGACGATATCAAATTGCAAGCTCGCGGCTACTCCGTTGTGCCAGAATTTAGAATTAGCGAGCACGTTGAAGCCTATATTAAAGGTGGCCTCTTCCAGCCAAACAAATATGATACTTTTGAAATTCCCGGCACACGGATAAACAGCACCACAAGCTCTTTCTACCGAGACTATTCAAATTCAGATTTTATGACAAATTTCTTAAAGGTTAAATCTGATACTCTGCTCGGAGCAAAGGAAATTAGGTTAGTATGTAGTGCCGCTATTAAATTCCATCCCTATAAGGGCTTCTACCCAGCACAAAGAACGCTTGATCTAGTTTCTCAATTTTCTCGCTCTTATGGCTCTGGGATTTCTGCAACACATAATTATAAGGGCGGCAATCTTGTTGGCGATGGTACTCCATCTGGCTCCTCTACTATTTTGAATAGCAAGGGCACCTTAGCAAGGCCAATATTGCAGCCATTTTTTGCACCAGGAATTCTTTATAACTCTATTAAATCTGGTATTGCTGTCGATTATCCTATTATAAGCGATCCAAATAAGATGCGCATGTCAAGTTATGATCCTGTGTATGATCTCAATGATGCTGATGGGTTTACCACTACCGGATCGCAAAACTGGGCGATTACTGCAAATCGGACGTTGCTGCAGACGGAGGATCATACTGGCTATGCTACTGGTTCATTCTGGGATAAAAGAATTTCATTTGAAGCAATAATCGACCCTGTAAGACACCTAGGAAGCTTTACTGCTCTTGATATGGAGCCTCACCCTTCCGCTTCTATTAATGTTACCGGCTCATGGAATGGACAGGCATCTGATAGTGTTTATACACTAATGGCTCGCAATTTCTTTGGAGAAGTTAGTAGTTTCTTCCTAAAAGATTCCGGACTTACGAGTCTTGAATCATCTGTAATTGGCGATAATATGGAATTCGAAAGTGGAAGTGTATATATGGCAAGAGTTAAATTGCGCCGTAGTACAACCGGCCTTCGTACTTATGAATTTGAGTCTTCATCTCTTGGTACTAACGACGGATTTACTCGATGGGGGGCCGCTTTTACATCAGGCTCCGGCATCACTACGCAAGGTACGCAGCATACTGGCTGGCCCGGAACTCGCGCGAATCAGGCCAGTGGCGTGCAGGGATGGGATCCCGCCGATCTTTCGCTTGGCTCTGGTTCATATCCGCTACCACAAGATCCGCAAAACAATCCCGGATTTAAAGAAACATTTACGATGTATAGCCGTCCATCTGCTTTCGGCCCTCCCGTGGCCGGGATTATTGCAGACAATCAAACCAATGCCGCTACAAACTACACAAGTTATGCCACAGCGTCAGGCATCTATGATAGTTTTATGGGAGTTAATTCAGCGTTTACACCGCCTTATTATGATGGCGAAGCTTGGCTTGATTTGATTTTTAGGCCAGATATAGATGGTGGTTACGATCTTGAAAGGATTTTGGGAGAAACAAAAACAGTAAGCTGGCGCTGGGATCCTGGAATTACGACTGGTCCGCGCGCCCTTGTAGGTGGCGAAACCGGTAGCCCAATTCTTATAATGGGCGGCCCTCGACTCGGCGTAACTCATGCAGCAAATCCTATTTACGCTGGTAATAATATTAATGTTAATTCAATGCAATTAACACACAGTATTAATGCGTTTGGCATAAGAGATATTAATTTACAAGAAAGAGATAAGTTTGGCAAGGTCCTAACAGAAAGAAATACGCTTGTTGGCAAACAATGGGTTATCCAACCTAAGTGGGAAACCCCGATGCTTAATTTTAATGATGAAGGCGTACATCCGATCACAGACAAGGCCGGAAACTTAACAGTACCGACATATGCTTCAGCATCGACTCCTCGCGGAATGTGGCACCAATTTGGTTCTATTCCGCCATCTCCTGATAAAGGGATTTTTCTAGAGATTGGTGATATTCCTACTGATTGGCTAAAAAATCATTATTTAGTATTTAATAGCGCTAGCGTATATTGTAATAATACTGCGGAAAGTGGCTCTGGGGCCGGCGGCTCAGGCGCCCCACGAGCATATGAAACCGTAAGATCATTAGCAGGACTACTTGGATTTAACAGAGATGCCACTTCTAAACGTCTAGGAGAATTAGCTGAAAGTCGTACAATTCGAGAAGCTATCGTAGCAGTTCCCTACATTATTGAATCTGGAACTCAACGAAAAAAGACAAGTATGTTTGATGCATTTAAGCCTGCAATTATAACAGAAGGATTGAAGCAGAGAAAGAAATTTATTGAAATTCCTCAACAACAATTTGATGCTGCATCAAAAGACAGCGATGGCTCCGCCGCCGGCGATTCTCTTGAGGCCTCCGGAGAATCTATTAGAAAGCTAATCCAAAAGATGGATCGTTATAGTTTGCCGCCCGAATTTGACTTTGTTAATAACCCGCAGCTTACCCCAATTGTAATGTATATGTTTGAATTTAAATATGAGTTAGATCGAGATGATCTTTCATATATTTGGCAGAACCTAGCACCAAGAAATTATGATAACTTAACATTTCAATATGAATCAGTTGCTCACGAATTAATGGATCTTGAATTACTTAACGAAAACCACATTATAGATAATGAGAATTTACGTTGGATGGTATTTAAGGTTAAGCAAAAAGCACAGACAGATTACTATGATTTGATAGAATCTCAAGCCGGCGAACGCGCATCTACGATTAGTAACAAATTTACACAACTACGAGGTGCGTTTGTTAAAAAGACAAACCCAGATTCTACATATAATATAAGATTTAATTGGCCTTATGATTATGTATCAATTGTTGAGCAGGTTAAATTAGATGCCGAGGTATTATATAAGCCCGATTCCACCACCAGCAACATGATCGGAATCATGGGCCAAGCCGGCCCAGATGTTGGAAGCATCGGCCCTCTTCAGACACAGCTATCGCCGGCATCAATTGGCGAGACCATCCGAGAAGCGGCATTTACAATGGGCCCCCGCGGCAGCGCCGGCGGTATGGCAACGCGCCGCACCCAGGGCCCGGGTACCCCCAAAGCAAAGCGCCCCGGAGCAGGCGCCCTATCCACCCGGAGATCCGCGCGCAAAACTAAACGCAAGAGTAAAAAATCTACTAGGAAGGGTCCGAAGAAGTATTAATCATGGCAAAATTTTTAAACAAGAAAGAACAAGTATATGATTTACAATTAACTTCTTATGGGCGGTATACGCTGTCTATTGGGAGCTTTAAGCCAACATATTATGCTTTTTATGACGACAATGTTATATATGATCACAATTATACACGTACTTTATTATCTGCCTCAACTCTTGAAGACCCATTTTCTGGCTCTTCAGAGCCTCAAAATGCTATTCATAAGAGAATCAAAGAAGAAACTCAGTATTTAGAGAGTTTTGTTTTATTTGAAGATGTTGAAGAAGCATCAGAACCCATAACTTATGAAGACGGCCATTTTAATATAGACATAAACCCCGCAAAAAAAGAGCCAAGAAAAGATGTTTATCGATATAATACAGCAATTGGGGATGCCTTTTTAGACGGAGACTCTAATGTTGCTCCTGCATGGAAGCTTGTTGCTTTGCAAGGAGAAATAATGTCGGTTGATTTAGAAGATGCAACCGGCTCTACGAGAATTCCACAAATAAATATTCAAGCAAATTATACGAAAGAGATTGTTGATTATAGTATCAATATAAACCCAACCAACTTCGAAGATATTATAGCAATCACACAACCATTTTCAGATGGCAAACAAATACGAGTTGTGGCAGAAGATATTTTGATTTACGGCGAAGAACTAAACACAGAACTATTAATAGAGAATTTTGATGTAGAAGTATATGAAATAGTTACGAATACAGCGAAACCAGCAACCGGAAGCATTGAAGTAACAACAGGTATTTCCGATGGTGACACAATACAAATTAATGATGGATTAAGCGCGATTACATTTGAATTCGACACCAATTCAACGGTGACTAGCCCCAATACCGCTGTTACTCTTACCGCGAATCAATATTCCACAAACGCTACTGCCTTGAAGACGGCCATTGAAGATTCAGTTTTAAATATTACAATCTTGAAATACGAAGGTCCAGGCTCCACCGGTCTCGATCTCACGAATACCAGAGTTGGCGTCGGTGGCAATAAAGACATTGTTGCTAGTAATACAAACGCATTTACAATTGAAGGCATGGACGGTGGCCGCGACGGTCGCGACGAATTAAGCAGAAAATACTTTCAGAATGAAAATACGCAGATTCAAGATGGATTTATGACATCTGAAACCCCCACACAAACAGCAATAGGAATTATTACGACAGCGAGTGTAGAATATTGGTTTGATTTTCTTGCAGATCAGCAAATAGATCAAAAATTAGCCTGCAAAGGAGCGGAAATATTTAATAAGGAATCATATTATATTGATATTGATTTTGATTGTGAAGAAGATGAAGAAATTTTTTACTATGATATTTATGGTGCAGCAACGGAGCCTGAAATATGTCAAGATTAGTGTTTCGCGGCGATATAATTAAGAATTTTGGTAAGTTTTTGCCAACGCCAATTATTGAAAAGATCGGCATTTATGATAATTATTTAAAGGTTAAAGTATCAATATTTTTGCAAGATCAGGACTTTACTCCGGATACGAACGACAATCTCAATCGAGCGGTGAATTTTGGTAACATATTAAACGATCTTCATTTTTATTTGGCTTATGTAATAGACAAAGATCAAATAAATCAATTTATAAACAAAGAAGAAAATATTTTTAAAGCCATTAATGGTGACGACAAGTTGTGGATAAATTATATAACCCATACAGGCGTGGCCCTCCCGTATTTCATGTATTATGAAAACGCAATTAAGCTTGGAACGTCCGGCACTGACTGGACCCAAGAAGATACGATATATGATGAGAGTTACAATATAGTTTATAAATATACACAAGAAGTAGATCTATATTATGGCCGCCAAACCGGACCAGCGGAGACACATCTGGCCACCCTCGGAGACCCCAACCACGTCGGATACCGGGACTTAACACTTTTTTGTTTTTCAAGCCTTGTCAATATCGCCAGCTTTGCTGGACTCACCAGCACAACAATATCACTACCTATTAAGAATTCCGCTGGGCTGCAGGAAACATCGCGATACTATACTGCTCATATGCCTGAAACTCCGTTAGTTTTTGTAGATAAAGAGACAAGCGATATAACCTATGAAAGCGTTATAAAAGATGGCAGAGTTGACCTGACCCCTCGCGCCATTTATTTAGATTCTGCTGGCGCTCAGTATAGCGATATTCCAATACAATCTCTTGGGGGCACTTTTTATAAAGCCGACACAGTAACTCACGAACAGGTTACTAACACGTTTGGAGAATTAATATCTGAATACGACGGCGCAACGGTGACTGAAGAAATGGCTAATATCATGGATCAAGTTGTTTATATTCTAAACACTTATAGCAAAAGTCCAAAATTATTAAAGGAATTGCAGACTCTTTTCGAGGTTTGGCCAACCAGAGTTGCTGCCACCGCTGCCGGAAAATTATTTGTTAAGTACAGTACGAGTTTAGCCGCGTTCGATAAAGCCCTACAGAATAGCGATTCTCTAAAGATAGAACT